>Ga0105054_10001237_pt1 | contig 41987 bp, 43 predicted proteins | sample BON02_FD_78091 | JGI IMG/M metagenome (GOLD analysis project Ga0105054, IMG submission 78091) | Freshwater microbial communities from Lake Bonney liftoff mats and glacier meltwater in Antarctica - BON-02 (megahit assembly) | ecosystem: Environmental > Aquatic > Freshwater > Ice > Glacier...
ATCGGTGCCGAAATGTTTTATTTGTTTTAAACGCTCATCATCCATTGCAAAACCTTTGATGATGTATTCGTGTAAAATTTCGGTTGCCCATTTTCTAAACTCAATAGCTCTTTCTGAGTTTACTCTGTAGCCGACTGCTGTAATTGCTCTTAAATTATAATATTTCGTGTTGTATGTTTTGCCATCTTCGGCAGTATGTCGGAAATCCCGACATACTGAATTTTCATCTAATTCGGCATCTTCAAATATTTTTTTGAGGTGTTCAGTTATGGTAGAGCGTCCTTTTTCAAACAGTTCTGCTATTCGTTTTTGCGTGAGCCAAAGGGTTTCGTCTTGAAAATAAACATCAATATTTACTTTGCCGTTTTCGGTCTCAAATATTACGAAGTTGTTAAACTGCTGTAATTGGTTATGTTTATTCGCTTTACTCATTTCGCTTCCCATTGTCTGAACTGTGATTGACCACTGATTTATTTGATTAAATATGATTATGATTTCGTTGATTGAATTTCGAATTTATTAAACGCTTAAATTCTAAACTCTTTGTTCCAAAATTTATCAGTAAGCCAACTTCTAAGCTATATGCCTCCAAATAATTAATAGCTTGTGCCAAGTGGACATCTTCAGTTTTTGTTAAAGCCTTTAATTCTAAAGAAACAACATTATCTATCAAAAAATCTACTCTTCTTGTTCCTATTTGCTCTTCCTTGTAAAAGATAGGCATTTCGTGTTCTCTTGAAAAGTCTATTCCCTGCAAAACCATTTCTTTTGCCAATGCTCTTTGGTAAATAACCTCCTGAAAACCATTCCCTAATAGTTTATGGACTTCCATCGCACAGCCAATAATTTTGCCTGTCAAATCAGAGTATTTATATTGTTCTTTCGTAATCATAGTAGTTTCTTTTTAATCATAGTAAAATCATTTAATCAATTTAATCAGCGGTTCAGACGTTTTTTCTTCTGCTTGGCAAAAAGCGTGTCTTTCTTTACCAACTCTTCATACTGCTTAAACAAATATTCTAAACGTTCGGTGTCGTTTTTAAAAGGCTGCAAACGGTAACATTGCTCTATTGCTGTATCGAGTTCTTGATGGGCTTGTAGCAAACCTTTGGGCATTGTGGTTGGGTTGTACAATTGTGCCATTGTTTTACTTGGATGTTTTGCTCGCTCGTCTAAAATGGCAAATACATACAGGTTTAGGTTTTCTTTTTGCTTAGTCGTAATGTCTGGAAAGGGGAAGGTATTGTAGCAAATGTCTTTTGAATACCTAATTCTCGTTTCTAATTTTCCGCCAACAGCCTTGACCCATAAAATATGCATATAACTTGATATTACACCAAAAACGTATGGTTCAAAATTGTGAATTAGTCTTGCAGAATTAGGGATGATTTCTCCTGAATTTAAAACACCTGCTATAATATACCTTCTATTTTCTGATGCAACAATTGGTATAATAAGCGATTCCGTTTCTATATGTCTGTCTTCAGTAAACCTATGTGGAATATTCGCAGTATTCAGAGTTTGCTTTCTACCACTATTTAATCTAAAAACTTCTACCTTATCCAACCTTTCATTAATTGGCGGAATAGATTTCGCTATTTCTACATCAACATTATTTATCCATAAGCAATATCTTTCAATTCCCTTTATGAATTCGGCTGAACCAACAAACCTGCTAAAAAATTTTCTTGATTCAGGATATTGTAAAACAATGCTTTTTCTTTCTTCCTTTGATACCATTAAGTGTCCTCCATCATAAGCAGCGCTGCCTAATGCCATTTTTGGTAGCTTTGAGATGGGATTATTTGCCTTCTCAACAAAAACATCACTACTATTTGCCAAGTATGAATTAATATTTTTTACTTCTGTTTTAAAATTATCTACAAAAAGATATTTTGGTTGATTAGAGATATTTCTTACGCCAACTATAATTACTGTAACACCTGCATTACCTTTTGCATTGTTAATCCATTTAAAAGATTGATGTGCAAAGTAAATTTCTTGTTTGTTATTTATAATTAATGGCCATAATAAAGCAACTTGTTCTCCTTGACAAATTGAATTAGTTGACACAAATGCAAAACTGGCATTTTTGTTTTTAATATACTTTGAACCTAAATAAAACCAACAGGATATATAATCAAGTTTTCCTGTGTTTTTATAACCTTGAAAAACAATATCCATATCTTTTTTACTGTCCTTCGTTTGTAATAAAAATCCAACATAAGGCGGATTTCCAATTACATAAACTTCATCTTTTTTAGAAATTGGACAAACCGCATTCCAATCTTCTCTTGTAGCATTTGCTCGGGTTATTTGTCCTGCATCTTTTAAAGGCAATATCGGTTTTGATTTACCAAAATCAAAAAGTCGTTCTTCAAAAACTTTGTTCATTTGATGTTCTGCCAACCAAAGCGAGAGAATTGCCATTTCGTGGGCAAAATCGTCTATTTCTATCCCGTAAAATTGTGAGAGTTGTATATCCGTCCATTTTATGGTTGGGGCGTTGCCTTCTAAATCGGTTATTTTTTCTAAAATGAGTATTTCTAACAAACGTATTTCCTTGTAGGTAATAATCAAGAAATTTCCGCTACCACAAGCTGGGTCAAAGAATTTTATTTTTGAGATTCTTTTTGCAAGTACTCTTAATTGATTTATAGTGGTTGCATCTTCAAATTCTTCATATAACCCGTCCAAAAATAAAGGTTTTATAAGTTTTAGAATGTTAAGTACAGACGTGTAGTGCATTCCTAAATCGCTTCGATATTCAGGAATAACCACTGCTTGTATCATAGAGCCAAAAATATCTGGATTGATTTCAGACCAATTCAAATCGCCTAATTCAATTAATGTTTTTCTGGCTTTTGCTGTAAATTTTGGCGAGTTTATTTTTTGGTTAAACAAACCTCCGTTTACATATTCAAACTTTCGGAGATATTCAGGTAAGTGTGCTGCATTCTCCGTATCTAAACGGTCAAACAAATCATCTAAGAACGTGTGTGTGTCTTTTCCGTTTTCGGCAGTATGTTGTGCGAGTGTATCGGTAAAAATACTTTTGGCTGCAAATATCTCGGTATCTTCTGCAAAAAAGCAAAACAATAAACGAGATAAGAAAATATTGAGGTTATGAATGCTTTCTTTTGAGTTGTAGATATTTGGGTTTTCCTCAATCAACAAATCGTATAACGAAGCCATTTTGTATGAAGCATTTCTATCAGCTTCATTGTTATTTGAAGCATTATAAACTTCGCTACCTGCCAATGGCAAAAAGAAATCAAAATAGTTGGGTAACTCTTTTACATTAATATCTAAATTCTTGCCTAGCTTTAAATCTTTGGCAACTAGTTGTTTGTAGTCTGTAAGAATAGCAAATCTTGGTTGGTGTTTTAAAATCCGTTCTTCTTTAGCAAAATCCTCAATGCTACTCAGTAGTTTGTCAGCTGCTTCAACTTTAAAGAATATTTTCTTTTTGTAAAGTATTTCTCCTTCAACTTTAGATAAATTGTAATCTCCCTTTTTGAGTCGTGTTACAGATGTTTTTGAGATGCCATAAGCCACCAACAAATCAAAAACAAACTCTTCTTTCGAGAAGTTGTCAATTATGTTCTGAACGTTAAGTTTTATTTCTGTTGATTTCATTTACTTTCTTGCTCAGGTTTGTTTGAAACTATCAATTCTTTCACGTCAATGTCCAAAATTTCGGCAATTTCCATTAAGGTTTCTAAGCGTGGTTGTTGTCGGTTTTGAGAATAGGCATTTACCATATTGTAGCTTTTGCCCAATTTTTCAGCCAACCAAGTTTGCTTAATTCCTTTCTGTTCCAATACTTCCTTGATTCTGTTCATTGTCAAACGTTAATTTGTCAGCCGCTAAATTAGTCAGTTTATTTTAAATATCTCAAAAAACTGTGTATATAATGTAAATATTCTGTTCAGGTACGGCGGGAAAAGGCAAGCTCTTTTGGTTTTTCAGCGTTGGCTTTGTGTTTCGGCAAAAACCAAATGTGCTTGTCCGTGCGTTGGATTTTTACAATGAGGCACAACGAATCGCTATACGCACATTGCGTATATTTCCGCTTTATCTGTAGTTACTAATTTATATTTAATCAACTCAAAACAAGTATCATATCCGAAAAACATCGGATAAATAATTACTTTTGTTAAATTTAATTTTAAATATTTCATTTCGATAATTTAAATGTGTTAAAGCTAGCATGAGTAAAAGTAACATTTTTTCTGAAAGTAGCATTTCTATTTCCAAATTATCCATCGGACTTTTCAATAGATCGTATCATTTGGTGGTTACGTGGGTATCTATTTATCTTCGATGCTACTTCGTGGTCTTTAGTCTTACTGCTTGAATGCCCGTCAACACATAAAAACATGCGCATATTTCTCTATATGGATGGCTTTACGCAAGTTTTTTAACAAACAAAAAAAAGAGAGCCAACAAAATGTCAGCTCTCTTCAACTATCCTTTTAGGGTTGCTTACAAATTCTCAAAGAAATCATTTCCTTTGTCATCTGTAATAATGAAAGCTGGGAAATTTTTAATTGTAATTTTTCGAACCGCTTCCATTCCCATTTCTTCAAAATCAACCACTTCAACAGAAGTGATGTTTTCTTTCGCTAAAATTGCCGCCGGACCACCGATTGAACCTAAATAGAAACCGCCATTTTTCTGACAAGCATCTTTAACTTCTTTCGAACGGTTTCCTTTTGCAAGCATAATCATACTTCCACCTAATTTCTGGAAACTTTCAACATAAGAATCCATTCTTCCAGCAGTAGTCGGACCGAAACTTCCTGACGGCATTCCCTCTGGAGTTTTAGCCGGACCAGCATAATAAACAGGATGGTTTTTAAAGTACTCTGGCATTGGTTGCCCAGCGTCAAGTAATTCTTGAATTTTAGCATGCGCCATATCTCTGGCAACAATCAATGTTCCGTTCAATTTTAAACGAGTTTTGATAGGGTATTTACTCAATTCAGCTAAAACTTCCGCCATTGGTCTGTCCAAATCTATTTCTACTGCAGGTTCCAAATGTGGAGGAGTTTCAGGCAATAATCTTCGAGGATTCATTTCTAATTGCTCTAAGAATAAACCTTCTTTTGTGATTTTAGCTTTGATATTTCTGTCAGCTGAACAAGAAACTCCTAATCCAACAGGGCAAGAGGCTGCATGTCTAGGTAAACGAATTACGCGTACATCATGTGTGAAATATTTCCCTCCAAATTGAGCACCAATTAAACTTTCTTGACAAATCAAATGAACTCTTTTTTCCCATTCTAAATCTCTGAATGCTTGTCCGTTCATATTTCCTTCCGTTGGCAATTCGTCAAAATATCCAGCAGAAGCTTTTTTCACAGCAGAAAGATTCGCTTCAGCAGATGTGCCACCAATAACGAATGCTAAATGGTAAGGAGGACAAGCGGAAGTACCTAAATCTTTTATTTTTTCACGCACAAACTCTTCTAAATTTTTGTCATTTAAAAGAGATTTCGTTTTTTGGTATAAGAATGTTTTATTAGCAGAACCTCCGCCTTTTGCTAAAAATAAAAATTCATAAGAACTCCCTTTTTTCGCATAGATGTCGATTTGAGCAGGTAAATTAGAACCAGAATTTTTCTCGTCAAACATTGTCAAAGGAACAACTTGAGAATAACGAAGATTTCTTTCTTGATACGTATTAAAAATGCCTTTAGATAAATATGCAGCATCGTCTACTCCTGTATAAACATCTTCACCTTTTTTCGCCATAACGATTGCTGTGCCAGTATCTTGGCAAGAAGGAAGTTGACCTTCAGCAGCGATTACCGCATTTTGAAGTAAATTGTATGCTACAAAGCGGTCATTATCAGTTGCTTCAGGATCTTCTAAAATAGCACGTAATTTTTCAAGGTGCGAAGCTCTTAAGTAAAAAGAAACATCAGCTAATGCTTGTTCGGCAATAAACTCTAAGGCTTTTGGGTCAACAGTAACGATTTCTCTGTTACCTAATTTTTCAACTTTTACGAAATCAGAAGAAATTTTTCTGTATTCAGTACTGTCTTTCAGAATCGTATACGGATCTTGATAAGTAAATTCTGCCATAATTTGAAGTTTTCTATTTTGTTAGAAACACCGCAAATTTAGAGGTTATAGTTTGAAATCAAAACTTTATGTAATAAAATAAATTCTCAATTTAAGAAAAGAATCGCTTTAATTATCGGGACTAAAAAATCAAAATAAACCCTAACAACCACATCTCCAACTTTAAGATACGTACGATTGATTTCTAAAATAAACCATGCGAAACAGATCAATAATAACAATTGAATATTTTATCTTTTATTGAAAAATCCCTGAAGTGTTGCTAAAATTTAAACGGGCATTAATTCAGGTGTTTAACAATCTCCTCTTTGGTCATGTATCCTAAATTCTGATTTATAAGAACACCTTTTTTGTAGAAATGAACAGTAGGTAAACCTTCAATTTTAAATTCATTTGCCAATTCAGGATTTTCATCCACATTGAGAGCAATCATCACCACTTTGTCAGACATTTTTTTAGCTATTTCATCCAAGTGAGGTTTCATTTTTTTACAAGGTCCACACCAAGGAGCGAAGAAATCTACAATGACAATTTTATCAGAAGTGATTAATATTGAAAATTCTTCTTTTGTTATGCCTGAAGCTTTTTTAGTTGCAGTAGCTTCTTTCGTTTCTTTTAATCCTGAATTTCTCCAGCTCATCATTCCACCATTCAATTCTAACACGTTTTTAAAACCATCTGCTCTTAATTGAGAAGCTGCCGAAGAACTTCTTCCACCACTTAAACAATAAACAAAAACGGGAGTGGATTTATCCATCTTAGCTGTCTTAGAATTGAAGTCACTACCATTCCAGTCAAGATTTATCGCATTTTTGATATGGCCTTCAGCAAATTCTTGTGGAGTTCTAACGTCCATAATAATTCCGTTTGGTGTTGCTTTGAGTTGTTTTGAAAATTCAATAGGAGCAAGGTTCGTAGCTGAATTTTGACTATTCGTGCAACTATGCAACACAATCATTAAGAGCAATGCGAAGTAGAAATTTAGTTTAATCATCTTTTATCTGTTGGTTTTGTTTTTTTTATTTCTCCGAAACGTGTAAAAAAGTTCATCCATATCAATCGCGAAATACGGAATGTATAGGTCATTAAAAGAACAATTGAAATAGCTAAAAACGTTAAGTAATAAAAAGCGTCTGCATGAATGAAAAAGGAATTAATTCCCCAAGTAAAAACAAACCAAATAACCATTAAGGTATAACTGACATACATTGCGCCATAGAAAAAACCAGGCTCTTTTTCATATAATAATCCACATTGAGTACATTTTTTATGCATTTTATCGAATTGCTTCAAGTTAAAATAGCTCTTATTGATAAAAACGTCGTCTCCATGACAATTCGGACATTTGTTATTGAAAACAGAATAAATAATTTTATTTAACACACGCGTTTTTTTACTATTCGTATAGAAATTCTTCTAAAATTAATCTTTTCTTTTCGTAAATTGATTTAAGTGCTTAAAATCTTAGTATTCAATCCATACCATCCACCTCCATTGTTTCAATATATTTGACTAAAAACAGGTATTTTTATTTTTTTTTCTCTTTTACTCAATCCTATCAAAAAGGTTTATTGTTTTAATGTCAAATACATTTATTAAATAATCACCTAATTTGCTTTAAGGAGTTGTTATTGAATAGTAACTTTACGGCTTAATTTTTTCTTTTTGATTTTTTGAGATTGTCATGACGATACAACTAAACACATTGCACGATTTACCTGCTGCAGCTAAATTATTTCTTGAAGAAACCGACAACCGAAAAGTTTTTGCTTTTGACGGGCAAATGGGGGCAGGGAAGACAACTTTTATTGTTTCTTTGTTGAAAGCAATGGGTGTTGAAGATATAGAAGGTTCGCCAACATATTCATTAGTAAATACTTATGATAGCGTAGCGTATGGTAGGGTCAATCATTTTGACTTGTATCGCTTGAATTCTGAAAACGAGGCTTTTGATATTGGAATTGAAGAAATGTTGTACGGTGGTGACTATTGTTTTATAGAATGGCCAGAAAAAATTGCAAATCTTTTACCAGAAAACACAATTTGGGTGTATATTCGTAGCAAAGAAAATAATGAACGTACACTAACGCTTGATTTATTGTAAATTTATTAGATTGTAGCATTGATATTTATTGATAATTCATACTGATTCACATGAAAACAGATCCAGAAATTTTAAAGCATTTATTGAAGCAAGTGAGCTTACTTCCACAGGAAGAAATGCTTGAAATTGCACACAAAAAAGGAAAATTATTCATAGGGATACCGAAAGAAAATTGTTTTCAAGAAAGACGTGTGGCACTTGTTCCCGAAGCGGTTCAGATTTTAGTCTTGAATGGGCATCGCGTTAAAATTGAATCTAAAAGTGGTGAAATGGCTAATTTCTCTGATAGGGATTATAGCGAAGCAGGTGCTGAAATTTGTCAAGATCCAAATGAAATTTTTCAATGTGATATAATCTTTAAAGTTGGTCCGCCGTCTGAAGATGAGGTCTATATGATGAAAGGAAATCAAACACTGGTTTCTGCTTTGCAAATATCAATTCAAGCAAAAACAATTCTTCAAAAATTAATGACGAAAAAAATAACGGCAATTGCATGGGATTTTATTCGCGATGAAGAAGGTGTTTTCCCAATCGTTAGAGCGATGAGTGAAATTGCAGGTACTACCTCCATTATTATTGCAGGAGAGTTGCTTTCTTGTTACAAAACGGGTAAAGGAGTTATGTTGGGTGGGATTATTGGCGTGAAACCTACAGAAGTAGTTGTGTTAGGTGCAGGAACTGTTGCTGATTATGCCATTAGAGCAGCTCAAGGATTAGGAGCATCAGTAAAAGTATTTGACAATTCAATGTCTCGTTTAAGACGCTTACAAAATAATTCAAATGAACGATTGTATACTTCTGTTATTCAGCCTAAAATCTTGGCTAAAGCAATAAAAAATGCAGATGTTGTAATTGGTGCTTTGAGGGCTCCAATGGGAAGAACTCCATGTGTAGTAACAGAAGAGATGGTCGAATCAATGCAAACTGGTTCTGTTTTAATCGATGTAAGTATTGATCAAGGAGGTTGTTTTGAAACATCTAAAGTTACGAATCATAATCAACCATCTTTTGTAAAGCATGGTGTGATTCATTACTGTGTTCCAAATATCGCATCTCGTGTCTCTCGAACGGCTTCTTTGGTGCTTTCTAATATCTTTTCTCCTATCTTATTGGAGATGGGGGAAAAAGGAGGCTGTAAAGAATTGATAAAATCAGACGATGGTTTTAGAGGGGGAGTTTACATTTACAAAGGAGTTTTAACAAATGAAGCGCTTGGAAAAGTGTTTAATTTGAAATATAAAAATATTGAATTGTTGATTCTTTAATGATTCAGCCTTTAGCATTACCAAAAGCAAATTTGCGTCTTTCTAAAAAGGGAGACGCACTTTTTGTTTGGTGTATTGCGAGAAAAAAAACGTTGTTGTTGACGCCTGAAGAGTGGGTGAGACAGCACGTGATTCATTACTTGATACATGAGAAAAATGTTCCTCTCGGATTAATCAGTTCAGAGCATTCAATCAAAGTGAATCAATTGGTGAGACGGTGCGATATTGTTGTTTTTGGGACAGATCAACAGCCGAAATTAATCGTAGAGTGCAAATCAACCGACGTTGAAATCAATCAAAAAGTTCTTCTTCAAATTGCGCAATATAATTCAAAATTAAATGTAAGTTATTTATTGTTAACCAATGGATTGAGACATGTTGCTTGTGGTGTTAATAGAGGTGAAAATACGCTTGATTTTATGAATGAAATACCTGATTTTTTAATTTTAAATACGATATGAAAATTTTTAAACTAATTTTAGTTTCACTTTTGAGTTTTGGTAGTTTTAGTCAAAATGGTGACATTAATCTATTGAGAAAAATTAACGGAAGTTACACTCCGACAGGTGGAAAAATATTGATTCCAATAACAAATAGTGTTGATATCGGTGGGATAGGTTTGCCTTTAGGTTTATTAGTAACAGGATTGATCCGAAAAGACAAAGAGATGACTTTTAAAAGCTATGAATTAATTTCTGCGACAGTCATTTCCAGTATAATATCTATTTCACTTAAAATATCAAGAGACCGAGACCGCCCCTTTGTTACGTATTCAGATATAACCAAATATAGCAAAGGAGGTTCAAAATCATTCCCTTCAGGACATACATCAATGGCATTTACCACAGCAACTTCTATCAGTTTAATGTATCCAAAATGGTATGTAATAGCTCCTTCTTTTTTATGGGCATCTTCAATAGGTTATTCAAGAATGTATTTAGGAGTACACTATCCAACAGATGTTTTGGCAGGAGCACTGATTGGCGCAGGTTCAAGTATTGGTTCGCATTATTTGTTTAAGTATTTGAAAAACAGAAAAGTTAAGAGCGCTGAAAAGCTTTAATTTTAAAGCTCTAAATCTATCCACCAAATACTTTCTTCAATAAATCAGAAACTCTTGCAGCTGGATTTTTTCTGATGGATAACTCTTCTTTTGCAATTTGTATAAACAATCCATCAATTGCTTTGTTGGTAGCATATTCAACTAAATCAGGGTTTATTTTTTGAACCATCGGAATAGCGTTGTAAGTAGTGAAAACAATGCTCCAATATTTAGTTGCACCAACTTTATCCAATGATGTTTTAATAATTGGTTTGAATTTCTCAACCAATGCCGAACGAGTATTAGAGCTTAAATAAGTTGTTGCCGCATCTTCTTTTCCATGTAAAATATTCATTACATCTGACAAGGTTAAATTTTTGATAGCTGTAACAAATAAATCTTTAGAAGCTGTTGCTGCATCTTCAGCAGCTCTGTTAATAGATAAAATTGCTTCATCTACTTTTTGCCCTTGACCTATTAATCTTAATTTATCTTCTACCTTTTTAGCTTCTGCAGGCATTGGAATTTTAATTTGAGGGTCTTTGAAATAACCGTCAGCTTTAGACAATTGACTTACTCCTTTTTCAATTCCGTTGTTTAACGCTTCTTTTAAACCTCTACCAACTTCATCTTCTGAAAGTCCTGTCCCAGTTGATGGTTTCAGTGTAGCAGCTTTTTCAAGTCCTTTTTTCAAATTTGGCAATTGAGCTTCAGCGTTGAATGAGCTTCCTGCTATAATGATAGCTGCTAAATAAATCTGTTTTTTCATCATTTTATCGTTTTATAATTAATTTTTTACGTTTTTTAAAATGTCATCTACCAAACTTGGGTCCAAAAGTGTAGAAGTGTCTCCAAAATTTGATTTTTCTCCTTCTGCAATTTTTCTTAAAATACGTCTCATGATTTTACCAGAACGTGTTTTTGGTAATCCTTTGACAATCTGAATCTTATCTGGTTTAGCTATTTTACCAATGTATTCACTCACAGAATCTGCAATCGAAGCGATAATTTCCTTTTCAACGCCTTCCAAATTTCCGATTACAATATACGCATAAATCCCCTGACCTTTTATTTCGTGTGGATAACCAACAACAGCTGATTCTATAGCATATTTATTTTTATTAATCGCATCTTCAATTTCAGCAGTCCCAAATCGATGTCCAGATACATTGATGACGTCATCTACACGTCCAATGATTCTATACATTCCGTTTACATCTCTTTTGGCACCATCTCCAGTAAAATAATACCCCTTATAATTTGAGAAATACGTGTTTTTACATCTCTCGTGATCTCCATAAGTTGTTCTCAACATAGAAGGCCACGGAAATTTTATGCATAAATAACCTTCAGTATCAGCGCTATGAATTTCTTTTCCATCGTTATCTAAAAGTACAGGATCAATTCCTGGTAAAGGATAGCCAGCATAGGTTGCTTTCATTGGTGAAATAGCGCCTAATCCTGATAACATAATTCCACCAGTTTCAGTTTGCCACCACGTATCTATTAAGGGGCAGTTTGATTTCCCAATATTTTCATAATACCAATTCCATGCTTCTTCATTGATCGGTTCACCTACAGAACCTATTAATTTTAAAGAAGATAAATCTTGTTTTTTCACTAAATCAATATCAAATGACATCAACGAACGAATTGCTGTTGGTGCAGTATAGAATTGGTTCACTTTATATTTATCAATTACTTGCCAAAAACGTCCAGCATCTGGATACGTCGGAATTCCTTCAAAAATAACGGAAGTTGCTCCCGACAATAAAGGACCATAAACAATGTATGAATGTCCTGTTATCCAACCAATGTCGGCTGTACACCAAAATACATCATTAGGCTCGTATTGAAATGCATTTTGAAACGAATAAGCAGTATAGACCATATATCCTCCACATGTATGAACTACACCTTTTGGTTTCCCTGTTGATCCTGAAGTGTATAGAATGAACAACATGTCTTCTGCATCCATAATTTCAGCTTCACACACAATCAATTGATTTTCAATTAATTGGTGATAGTCAATATCTCTGTCAGTTTTCAACTCTTGAACAGAATTCAAACAATTTAAAACAATTACTTTTTCAACTGTCGCACAAGAAACAACGGCTTTGTCTACCATTGCTTTTAAATCTACCGTTTTATCTCCTCTGTTTAATCCGTCAGAAGTGATGACGATTTTTGCTTCAGCATCCATTATTCTGTCCGCCAAAGCATTTGAAGAAAACCCTGCAAATATGATAGAATGTACAGCTCCAATTCTCGCACATGCTAAAATAGCAACCACAGATTCAAGTACCATCGGCATATAAATACAAATTCGATCTCCTTTTTTAACGCCAAGTGATTTTAAACCATTTGATAACTTACAAACCTCTTCGTAGAGCTTTCTGTAAGTAATTGATTTTGAAGGGTGAGATGGATTGTTTGCTTCCCAGTGAAAAGCGATTTTAGTTCCATTATTTTCTAAATGTCGATCAAGTAGATTCTCAGTAATATTTAATTTTCCACCTTTGAACCATTCAATTTTAGGCGCATCGAAATTCCATTCAACAACACTGTCCCATTTTTTCCCCCATTCAAATGTAGAAGCAATCTCATCCCAAAATTCATCAGGTTGTGTGATGCTTTTACTATATTGATGTTGATATTCTTCAAATGACTTAATGCGTAAATCCATTATTGGTGCTGTTTTATTTGAATTCAAATTAAACGCACACTCATTTCAAAGCACCTTCTTTTAAGGAAAAAGGAGAAATGAGTATGCGTTTAATTCCTAACTTTTCTATTAACCATTTCACTTTTACTGCTGCAATTGGTGCCATATTTTTACGAATATAAACGATAAATTTATTTACATCTCTATCAGCTTGCGAAGATTTAATGATTGTTTCAATCGTGTAATTCAGTTCCTCTATTGAAACTTCTACTGAATTATAAATAGTAGGAAAGTTTTTATGATGGATTAGTTCATAGAAAGTTTCAAAGCTTCCGGAAGCTCCTATTAATAAGTCTTCTTGCTTATTATCGAAAAATCCATTTGCCTTTTCATCCAACCAATTATAGATTGATTGTATGTTTTTTTGAGAAAGTGGATCTTCAAATTTTAATTCTTGATAAATTCTTGAAACGCCAATATTTAAACTTATAAGATCTGTAATACCGTCTTTATTTGCAAAAATAAATTCAGTGCTTCCACCGCCAATATCCATAATTACACCTGGTTGAGAAAAAGCATAGCTCCAGTTTACACCTTTGTAAATTAATTCAGCTTCTTCTTTCCCTGAAATTATGGAAATGTTGATTCCAAGTTCATCAAAAACATCTTTAAGAAAAGTAGATGAATTTTCAGCATCTCTTAAAGCTGAAGTGCCGAAAGCATTGATTTCTAATGCTTTGTGCGTTTCACATATTGCTTTGAATCTTCTTAGTGTAGCTAAACCTCTTTTAAAGGCATCTGGTGAAATTGTGTTTTTGTTGATTCCGCCCATTCCTAAATTTACACCTTCTTTTTCAGTATATACAATTCGGAATTTCTTATCATAAATATCAGCTATTAATATATTGAAGGTATTTGTTCCTAAATCTATCACAGCTTTTCTCATATCGACTTGATTTTACTGAATTAATATTCTACAAGAAGCAAGGTACTCTTTTTTATGGAATTAGTTGGATTAAAATTTAAATTTTAGGGTTAAAATTACTTTGAAATAGACAACTCTATTATGCGTAGAGTCTCAAAATTAAATAATCCTAATAAATGGGAAGTTCATTTAACTAGATTAATTTTTTATTAAATTTGTATGAAAAATTAAGAACTATCTATTTTTTAAATGCCATGCGAACTTTCAAAACATTTATATCTTGTAAAACATTCTTTTTTATTGTTTGTTTTTTTTCTCATTATTCATTTGGGCAACAAGATTTTAATAAGTTTAAAACACTTAAATCAGAAGGTCAAATATCCAAAGATTTTTCTTCTTTAACTTATGAGAAAATAGAAGAAATTAGAAAGGAAAATAGGAGTGATTTATCTAATTCAGATGAAAAAAAGTTTTTAAAAATGATTCATTATGGAATCGATGAACTTCTTCATTCTGGAATGGTTGTATATGGTGATGAAGTTTCGCTGTATGTTAAATCAATTGCCGAAAAATTATTAGTAAACAAACCTGATTTAATCGGTAAATTGAGATTTTACACCTTAAAATCCAATGAGTCCAATGCTTTTTCAACAGATCAAGGAATTGTTTTTGTAACTACGGGTTTGATTTCACAATTAGTAAATGAAGCACAATTAGCGTTTGTATTAGCACATGAAATCTCTCATTATACTGAAAAACATGTAGTTGAATTATTTGAGTATGCTTCAAAAAAAGGGAACAGTAGTATTCGAGATTATAGTATTTATTCAAAAGATAAAGAACTTGAAGCGGATAAAATTGGGTTAGAATTATACAAAGATGCAGGTTATAGTAAAGATGAATTATTACCTTCTTTTGATGTTTTAATGTATTCTTATTTACCTTTTGAAGAAGTAGAAGTACCAAGAGATTATTTTAGTAGCAACGAATTGTATATTCCTGACAATCTTTTTACTACGGTAAAATATGAAATCAAGGCAATAGAAGATTATGACGATAGCAAAAGTTCTCATCCGAATATTAAAAAGAGAAAAGAACAAGTAGAAGGGGAGTCGGATAAGATTCAAAACTGGGGAAACAAAGTGTTCTTATTTGGCGAGAAAAAGTTTCAATACATTCGATCTATTTGCCGTTTTGAAAGCGTAAGAACGGATATTATGTATTCTCATTATGTTGATGCTCTGTATTCGATTTTAATTTTAGAAAAAGAATTTCCTAATTCTATTTATTTAGGTAGAATGAAAGCACAAGCTTGGTTGGGTTTAGCTAGATTTAAGATAGATGGAAACATCAATAATGCTGTTGATGCTAATTCAAAATTAGAAGGTGAAATTGGAGCAATGCATTTTTTTATTAAAAAATTGAAAAAAGTAGAATTAATTACAGTTGCTTTACGCCAAGTTCACGACCTTAAAAGTAAGTATCCTTCTGATAAAGAGGTGAATACAATTTATTCTATTTTATTAAAAGAGTTGGCTTTTTCGCCTGATTTTAAGTTGGATAATTATTCAAAAAAGAATTTTAGTGATGCTTCAAAAGGATTTTTAGACATAAAAAATGGAGATTCGAAAGTTGTAATTGATAGTCTTCAAATAGCTAAAGTTTCTAAATATGATAAAATAAAGAACAAAAAAAATGCAGATAATTTTGTGAATTTTGATTCAACAAAATTTTATTTATACGGTATATCTGATATTATAATTGATTCTTCGTTCACGAAAATATTTAAAAATTATAAAGCTAAATTTCATGATATAGAAAAGGAACAAGAGACTTTTGATAAATTAACTTATAAACAACAGCGGAATATTACTAAAAAAGAGAAAGAGGAAAATCTTCATTTAGGATTAAAGGAATTAATTATTGTTGAACCGATGGTGTTCAGTTATCGAAAAGGAAGACTCGATTATATTCGGTCTGAGAAATTAAAACATAATTTTTCAGATATAATTGCTTCAACAGCAAAGGAGGTTGGTGTCGATGTTTCAATGATTGATCGCGATCATTTAAAGTCGAGTGGAACAATTGTTTTTAACGAACGTAATTTAATTTTCAGTTTTATGAATCAACAAATGTCTAAATCGAAAGATGATAATAATTTAGATGTTTTCCCCGTTGATTTTGAATTATTGAATGAAATTAAAACAAATTATAATACGAGTAAAATTTTATTTTCTTGGGTTGAATACTCTCACATTTCGAGATTTTCTTATTCAGGAGTCTTTTTTTCAATTTTGATTTATCCTATTTCATTTGTTTATTTTCCAATCTCAATCATGAACAGACATGAGACTAAAATGAATATTTTTGTGCTGGATATAGAGAAAGGGAATGTTGAAACTGGCGAAAGTTATTACTTTAAAGATGCTCCTAGACCTATAAATTTAGGGGCGCACATGTATAGTGTATTTAATAAAATTAAACTTCAAAAATCAATTAAATGAAAGAAAATTCTACTTCAGCTCTAAAAATATTTTTAGGAATACTTCTGTTTTTTGTATGTTCAACATCTCATTCTCAGAAGAAAGAAGGCTTCTATGGAGCTAATTTTTTCACTTCATTGGACGTTACTGTTCACTCGCCACTTATATATAGATTTTTAAACAACGGTAAATCAGATCTTTTAAATTTCGGCTTTAAAGGAAATTTCGGATATATAGTTAAAAGAAATTTTGCTATTTCATTTGAAGTAGGAAGAGATAAATCGAGTGTTTATACTCCCGATTCTTATTATAATTTTAAATTGGTGAAAGTTGAAACGTCTATTTCGCAAGATTCTTATAACAACAGTTCGAATGATTCCCCTACCACTTTGTATTATGTTGATATAGAGAGTTTTGATATTTCAACTTTTACTTTTGTGCCTAAAATTGAATTTGCAACCGAAAGTGCACTTCTCCCTTCTGGATTGAGTCACCAAATTGGATTTGGAGTTGCTTATTCAAAAATGATAGACAAAGATTACAATCCTATTTTTACAAAAGAGTACGGAAATTCAACAGTTATTTTAGGGAATGATTTCTTAAAAAAGAGACTGTATAATTTCACATCTGCTGAACAAATAAAGTCCTATATTTTTATGTATGCTATTTCAATGAGAAAAGCAATCACTAAAAAAATATTCTTGAATTACGGATTTAGATATTCTTTAAATTTTCGTTCAGATAGAAATGAAGTTTATACTATTGCCCAATATGAAAAAGATCATCAAGAGTATTTTATCTCAAACGATCAAGTGAAGCAAAAAGTGTTTTCTCAAAGAAGGCAAAACGTTATTACTTTCAACATTGGTATGACCTTCGCTTTTTAATTAGTGCCTTATTTTCTCATCCATCTAAAAAGATGTTTCATTCTTACTCTGTGTCCAAATTGTAAAATTCCATTTGCATAGATTCTTCCTGCGATATTTAATACGAGTAAGGAAGAAAGTAGCAATATGAATAGAGATAAAAATAATTCGTAAAAATGCCCCACTTTATATCCCTGAGATAATTTTACCATTACAACTACAGGAGAGGTAAATGGTAAATAGTGAAACAAGGTTGTTAAACCATTTTCAGGATTTTGAAGCGAATAATATCCACTATAGAGCGCAAAGCAAAGTGTGAAAATTAACGGTAAAACAAATTGTTGTCCATCACTTTCAGATCCTGATGAAGCACCAATTGAAGCGAATAATGTACCATAGAAAAAATACCCAATTACAAAGAACAGGATGAAATAACCTGTCATAAAAGTGAAATTTATACGTTCGTATACTAAGTCTACAAATTCATTGTATTCTCTTGCTGTAAATAGTTGTTCTTGAGACGTTTGCGTTAATACTTCATTCGAGAGTTCAGTGATATTCATTTTAGACGCGTCTAATAAATCAGGAAATAAATTTTCACGCATCAAATACAATCCAAAACCAATGAACAAAACCCAAATTATAAATTGAAAAAAGGCTGCCAATCCAATTCCTATAATTTTACCTAACATCAATTGTTTCGGACTAACACAGCCTAATAATACCTCTACAATTCGATTGCTTTTTTCACGAGATACACTTCTTAAAATGGTCATTCCAAACAAGAAAATAAACAAGAAAATTACTGTACCGTAGAACAAACCTACCCAACCACTTAGGTCTGATGATTCGTTGTTTGGATCGTATACATTTCTAAACCCAACAGTCAGTGGTTGTTTTATCTTTTTAAATTCAGATACTGAAAACTTCGTAAATTGTTTAACTAATACTTCTTCTAATCGCCGTTCAGCTTGGTATTGAACTCGTGTTTGCATTGTCATTGAAGGCTTTTCTCTATAAAAAACAAAAGCAGTTTTATTTGATAAAACCTTTTCATTAATCTCTAACAATGCATCAAATGACTGGTATTTTTTTGCTTTTTCAAATTCCTGAGTTTCAATGTAACCATCAGCGAAAGAGTAGGAGACAGAAGCATCTTCACGCGCCAATATTTTGTTTTCCATTATTCCCGCAGGATCAACAATCAATACATTCCAATGTTGTTTTGTTTGTCCTCCAATTGCAAAAAGCATGTAGATTAATCCCAAAACGGTTAGTGGTCCAATGATAGAAAGCATCAAAAATGAACGAGCACTAATCCGTTCTTTCCATTCTCTTAGTGCTATTAACCAGCTATTTCGCATCCTCTAATTCTTTTTTAGGTTGAACCAAATCAATGAATATTTCTTGCATTGAAGGTAAAACTTCCCACGCTGCTTCAATTGTGATTTGACCAATAAGTACTTTCAATAAATCATCAAATCGATTTTCACCTCTCATTTTTACTCGAACGACAAATGTATCATCACCCAATATTTCTTTATCAACGATTTCAAAACCAGTCCACAAGGCATTGACAAAAGCAATCATGCTTCCTCTGAATTTAACAGCGTATTCTCCTTTTTTTCGTGTTTCTTTTAATTCAGAAATTTTTCCTTCAATTATTTTTTTAGATTCATGTATCAAAGCAACTCTATCACAAATTGCTTCCACACTTTCCATATTGTGAGAAGAAAGAATAATGGTTTTACCTTTTGATTTCATTTCGATTAATTCTTGTTTAATCAATTCAACATTGATAGGGTCGAACCCACTAAAAGGCTCATCTAGAATTAGTAATTTTGGCTCATGTAAAACGGTACAAATAAATTGAACTTTTTGAGCCATTCCTTTTGAAAGTTCTTCAATTCGTTTATCTCTCCAATTTTGTATGTTAAATTTTTCTAACCAGTAATTTAATTTAGTCTTCACATCTGCTTTTGAAAGGCCTCGCAATTGACCTAAGAAAATAGCGTGAGATTCAACGGTCATACTTTTATAAAGACCTCTTTCTTCAGGTAAATATCCAATTTCAGCCAAATGTTTATGAGTCATCAAATCACCATTAAACCGAACTGAACCTTTATCAGGCTCAATAATTCTATTAATGATTCTAATCAAAGTGGTTTTACCAGCCCCATTCGGACCCAACATTCCAAATATTTCACCTTGATTAATCGTCAATGAAACATCGTCCAATGCTAATTTTCGGTAAAATGTTTTTGATATTTTTTGAATTTCTAACATTTTTTTTGTTTTCGTAGAGCCGTTACTATGCTACGGCTGTTACAGTGTGGAACCGTTCAGATGCGAACTTTTAAAGGTAGAGCTGTTACAATGTAAAGGCTCTACTAAATTTCGCAATAGATTCAATATGCCCAGTATGAGGGAATTGATCTACGAGGGATAATTTATCTAATGTATATCCAGCTTTCAATAACGTTTCTGTATCTCGTGCTTGAGTTGATGGGTTACAAGAAATGTAAACGATATTTTTAGCTTCCAAATCAATTACTTTTAATAATGTTTTTGGAGCAATTCCAGCTCTTGGGGGATCTAATATGATTGTTCCAATTTTACCTTGATAATCAGGGTATTCCTTTAAGAATTTCCCAACATCTGCCGCATGAAATGTAATGTTTGAAATGTTGTTTCTTTCTGCATTTTTTCGTGCATCTTGAATTGCCTCCTCAACGATATCAACTCCAACTATTTTAACATCACTTTTTCGAGTCGTTAAAATTTGTCCGATTGTACCCGTTCCGCAAAACAAATCCATAACGATTTCATTTGAAGCTAATTCTCCTTCAAAAACATAATCTAATGCTTTGTTATACAGACGTTCAGCGCATTTTGGATTTGTCTGAAAAAAACTTTCCATGCTAATTTCAAATGATAACCCTACTATTTTTTCAATTACACGGTCTTTTCCGTATAATAATTTGATTGAACCATTCTCAATTTTAGCTCTATCTGCTACATTATCGTTGATAGTATGTTGAAATCCTGCCAAACGATTTCCTAATTTTGATTGTAAAAATTGAGAAAAAGCTTCAACGTCAAATTTTTCAACATCTTCAGAAGATGTTACTAGATTTAACAATAATTGATCTTGAAAAAATGATTTTCTAACAACAATATGTCGGAAAAAACCAGTTTTTTGAGGGGGATGCCATGCTGTTAAATTCGTTTCTTTAAGGTAGTTGCGCACTTCAATTAAAAGCGTTTCCCATTGTTCATCAAATAACCCACTTGGTTTATTTAAACTTTCAACTTTCCACCATGTTCCTCTTCGTTTGAAACCTAAAGCAAACGAATTATCTATTTCTTCACCTGTTTCTGGAACATGTTCTATACATGAGAAACTATATTCCATTTTATTCCTGTAGTAAAAATGATCTGGAGAAGAGATAAATTCATCAAAAATGGTATCAATATCTATGATTTTACCAATTCTTCTAAATAACTCAAGTGTCGTTTCTTTTTTCGCTTTTTCTTGCAGATGGATAGGAACAAAAATGTAAGGTCCACCAGAAATTTCTTGAAATTCTGAAATCACCTCTAATTCAGATCGTTCTATAACGTCGATTAGTTTTGCTTCAGCAAATTTCTTTTTCTTTTTTTCAATTCTAGCTCTGATTTTTTGACCAGGGAATGAATTGTCTACAAAAACAACATAAAAACCTTCTTCAGTCGGTATTTTAGCGATTCCTCTTCCACCAAAGGAATAATCTGTAATATTTAATTCTACAACTTCTCCTCTATGAAACACGGATATATATATTTGATGTTGATATTATTTCTCTTTATTGATGATGTCTTGAATCGTTTTGTTTTCCAAAATATTCAATGTCTCATCTCTCACTTCTTCTAGTACAAATCTTAGTCCACAGGCTTTCTCATCAGGACATTCATCGCAAATTTCATAATAATTTTTGCTTGCACATGGTAATAAAGCTATCGGACCATTAAACAAACGAATGATGTCAGATAATGGAATTTCAGATGGTTTTTTTCTTACGAAATAACCTCCTCCTTTTCCCATTTTCGACCCTAAAACACCATTCTTTTTTAATTCCAATAAGATAGTTTCTAAGAATTTTTTAGGAACATTCGCTTCTTGTGCTACTTCAATTATTAATGTCGGCTGTGTTGGATCTTTTTTACAAAGATATGTCAAAGCATGAATTGCATATTTGGTTTTTTTAGAAAGCATAGATAGAATGTTTTATTCCAAATAGTAATTAATTGTTTAATTCAATCCTCTAATAATTCCTTTGTCAGAAGTGCTAATGAACTCTAAGATTTGAGTTCTAATTTCTGTTTCTGGAATTGTTTCTAATATAGCAGCTATTCCTTTTGAAACATTATTGTTTTGAACGTATAAGATTCTATAAAAGTCTTCAATTTCTCTTACTTGCTCATCTGTAAATCCTCTTCTACGGATCCCTACAGAATTTACTCCTGCATACGTTAAAGGTTCTCTTGCAGCTTTTATAAATGGAGGAACATCTTTTCTAATTAATGAAGCTCCACCGATAAATGAATGCGCTCCAATATGAACGAATTGTTGAGCAACTACTGTACCTTCTAAAATGGCATAATCATCGATTGTTACATGTCCTGAAATACCAACATAACTTGCTAGAATTACGTTATTTCCAATCAAACAGTCGTGTGCAATATGAACGTAAGTCATTAAAAGACAGTTATTTCCTATTTTAGTAGTCATTCTGTCTTTAGTGCCTCTATGAATTGTAACACACTCTCTAATCGTTGTATTGTCTCCTATTTCTACAGTTGTATATTCGCCCTCAAATTTTAAATCTTGAGGAATAACACCGATAACAGCTCCTGGAAAAATTTCACAGTTCTTTCCTATCCTTGTTCCAGGATAAATCGAAACATTCGAGTGAATCTTAGTTCCTTCTCCAATTACAACATCCTCATGAATCGTTGTGAAAGGTCCAATTTGAACATTTAACCCAAGTGTTGAATCAGGAGATATACTTGCCAAATTACTTACCATATTCTTATGCTTTCTCAATGTTTACAAGAACTTCTACTTTGTTTTTCACTACAGACGCTAACATTTCAGCTTCCATAACCAATTGACCATTTACATATGCTTTACCGCCCATTTCTACTAAACCTCTTCTTATTGGTGAAAGTAAGAATAATTCAAAAACAAGTGTGTCGCCAGGGATCACTTTTGCTTTGAATTTTACTTTGTCAATTTTCATAAAATAAGTAGAGTATTGTTCTGGATTCTCTAATTTACTTAAAGCGAAAATCCCACCAACTTGCGCCATCGCTTCAATTTGTAAAACACCTGGGAAAATTGGGTTTCCAGGGAAATGTCCCGTGAAAATAGGCTCATTCATTGTAACGTTTTTTACACCAATAATTGAATCTTCTCCAATTTCCATTACCTTATCAACCAATAAGAAAGGATAGCGGTGAGGCAACATTCTTTCAATATCGTTGATGTTGTAGAGGGGTTTTTTCGTCAAATCAAAGAAACGTCCCTTTTTTTCTTTTGCTTTAAAATGATCTTTAATGATTTTTGCAAATTTCACATTTCCAGCATGACCAGGTCGAGCTCCTAAAATATGTGCTCTGATTGGTTTACCAATTAAAGCTAAATCTCCAATAATATCTAATAATTTATGACGAGCTGGTTCGTTTTCAAACTGTAATTTTGTAGTGTTTAAAACTCCAATTCCGTCTAATTTTATTTTTAAATCTTCTTTTCCTAACAATTTTGCTAAATCGTCAAGCTCTTCTTGTTTCACATCGGTTCTTTCAACTAAAACAATTGCATTGTCAAGATTTCCACCTTTAATTAAATTGTTTTTTGCCAAAAACTCTAATTCTCTTAAAAATACAAATGTTCTACATTTAGCAATTTCTTTTTGAAAGTCTGTAATCGAGTATATGCCAGCATGTTGCGTTCCCAGTACTGGTGAGTTGTAATCTACCATTACTGTAACTCTATATCCTGGATCTGGAATAGCTAAAAATTCTGTTCCTTTTGCAAGGTCTTCGAATTTTAAAATCTCATCCAATTCAAGGTAAACTCTATCAGCATCTTGATCTTCGTAACCTACTGTTTCAAAAGCATTTACAAACAACAATGAACTTCCATCCATAATCGGAATTTCGGGCCCATCTATTTTTATTAATGCATTATCAACTTGCATACCGTATAATGCCGCAAGTACGTGTTCTGTAGTATACACTCTAGCACCTTTGTCTTCTAAGGTTGTTCCACGATCAGTAGCTACAACTAAATCAACATCTGCATTGATGATTGGTTGGTTGTCTAAATCAACTCGTTGAAATTTATATCCGTGATTTACTGCGGCTGGACAAATTTCAATTGTTACTAATTCTCCTGTATGAAGTCCAATTCCTTTTAATAAAACCGACTCTTTTAGTGTGCGTTGCTTTTCAGCCATTATATTTTCACGTTAGTTAATTCTTTTATTTTATTCTCGATGTCTTGAAGACGTTTCAAAATTTGAGGTAACTTTCTAAATCCGAAGTACGACTTTTTAAAATCTTCTAAAGGTATCCCTGGAGACCCCATTAAAGTAGCTGGTCTTTTTACTGTTGATGGAATCCCAGATTGTGCAACAATTTTTGTTCCATCTGCAATGTGTAAATGTCCACCAATTCCAGCTTGACCACCAATCATGACGTTGTTTCCAATTTTAGCTGAACCTGCAACTCCAACTTGAGCTGCCATTACTGTGTTGTAACCAATTTCAACATTATGAGCTATTTGAATTAAATTATCCAATTTCACTCCTTTTTTGATTACCGTAGATCCCATTGTTGCACGATCAATCGTACAGTTTGAACCTATTTCAACATTGTCTTCAATGACAACATTTCCTATCTGTGGTATTTTTTGAAATTCTCCATTTTCATTCGGGGCAAATCCAAATCCATCAGACCCGATTTTTGTGCCTGAGTGAATTATACAGTTTTGACCAAGTTCACAATCAACATAAATTGCTACTCCTGGATGTAAAATTGAATTGTCTCCAATTTTTACATTTTCTCCTATATAAACATGTGGATAGATAACTACATTGTTTCCAATGATTGCTCCATCACCAATGTATCCAAATGCACCTAAGTATAAATCCGAACCAATTGTTGCTGATTCTGAAATAAAAGAAGGGGACTCAATTTTAGGCTCTTTTTTACGCATTTGATCGTAGAACTCTAATAATTTAGCAAAACAAGAATAAGCATCTTCTACCTTTATAAGTGTTAGGGTAGAGGGTATTTCTTTGTTTGGTGTGAAGGAAGAATTTACAATACAGATTGAAGCTCCTGTTGTGTATATGTATTCTTCATATTTAGGATTCGACAAAAATGACAATGTACCTGACGTACCTTCTTCTATTTTTGACAATCCTTTTACAGTAATTTCAATATCTCCAACGACTTCACCGTTTAATATACCTGCTATTTGCTCTGCTGAAAATTCCATAGTTACAAAATTAATTAAAACAAACATTTATACTTCTATCACTTGTGTAGAATTATCAACAACGGTTTTTTATAAAGTTATAGTTTTAACAAGTTATACAAAACAAATTTATATTTTATGAATAACTTGTATAATACCTTTTCAATATAAAATAGGACAATGCAATTGAGTATGTTGAATTATACAATTAGTATAACGTTATTAATTGCATTTTGTTTTAAATGGGGATTCGAAATTAGTGATGTTTAGTTTGTTTTTGTACCAAATTACTGAACATCCAATCTCCATTCCTTTTTTATCTCTAAAGATTAAATGGTGTTCAGGCTTTGGAGATGTAGATAAATGAGATTTTGAGAAATCAATTTTACCTGATTTTTTTAAATATTTTAAAATGTCTTGTGGGTTAATCAAATGTAATTCTTCTTGTTGACAAGTTACATGAGCACTTGAATCTGGGAATACTAAATTTTTATCATTTGGAAAGTAGATTAATTCTCCTGTACCTTTCGTTGTACTCTTCGTTTTATTCGCGTTTTTTTGCGAAAAATGAATTTCGGAAATAAAACTTTCATCAGCTAAAGTGAAGAAAAATTTCATTGAACCTTTATTTTCTATTGTTTTCTCAACAACATATACTTTTGGATTTCCAACTTTTTTACTTTCGTCAAATAAAACTTCACCATCATTTAATACTAATGTTAGGTCTTTTTTTGTTAAACCAAATTTTTTCATTTGAATCTCTTCTGAATCTGGCAAAACTAAAACTCTGTCTAAGATACTGTTTTTAACCCGGTTGTCAGGGAGCCAACTACAACCTCTGTTTTGAAAAAATAAAATAACGAAAACTAAACCAGCACCAAAGCCAATCCCGTAATATTTTAACCTACTAAAAAATGAACCCATTTTATTTAATTTGAAATGTAAAGATAGATAAAAAGACTGCAAGATTCAAGATTTGAGACTATTAAGACTTAGGGGGCAGGTTCAACAAGTCTACAAGACTGATATCCTTATAAAATAAAAAAATGTATAGAAATTTATCTATACATTTTTTTATTCTTATTCTTTTAAGCCTAAGGTCTTAAAATCTAACGTCTTTTATAAAATAGCGTCCAATTTAGCAGCTAATTGCGCTTTAGGAACTGCACCAACTGATTTGTCAGTAACTTCTCCATCTTTAATGAAAAGAATTGTAGGAATGTTTCTAACTCCAAATTTAGCAGAAATACCAGGGTTTTCATCAACATTTACTTTACCAACGATAGCTTTACCAGCATATTCAGTATGCAACTCATCAACTACTGGTCCAACCATACGACAAGGTCCACACCATTCTGCCCAAAAATCAACCAATACAGGGATTTTAGAATTTAATACGATTTCTTCAAAGTTTGCGTCTGTAATTTCAACTGCCATAATTTCTATTTTTTTAATAAATTAATAACTTGTTTTTTTTGATACTGTAAAAATAATTATTTCTATTCGTTAAGTCAATTATTTTGCCATAAATAAAAACTGACAAAATGACTCGTTAATTTTCAATTGTAAATCGTTTCATTGTTTTTTGATTATCCGTTCTTAGTTGATAAAAATAAGTTCCATTTGGTATCTTTTTAGTATCGAATCGGACAATTGTACCTCCTTCAATAATGTCTTTTTCTTGAATTGTATAGAAAAAACTTAAATCATCATTTAACAGCTCAAGTGTCACTTTTCTTTTGCTATCTGAGGTGAAATAAAATTCTACTTCTCCTTTGGCAGGGTGAATTTCCAGCTCGTGTAAAACGCAGTACTCCTCTTTATTGGGCGTACCTCTTCCTAAATATTTTAATAATTTTCGATAAGCGATGATGAATACTAAAACTGCCAATGAAACACAAGATGCTCCAATTATAACTCTCCCGAATGTAAAACCCATTAATACTATCATAGTGCCATTAATCCTTTAATTTTTGTTGCTTCTTTATATTTTTCAATGATTGTGTCTACATCCAACATTAACTCTTTGGCGCTGATACTGATGAATTTACCTGTACTAGATTCGTGCATACTTATTTCACTCGTGCTATTGAAAAGTTCCATAGTAAGTGCTACGTTTTCTGATGTATTTGGTATGATGAATTTAAATAAATAGACATTTGGCCATTCTTCTTGTTCTAATTGCTTTCTAAGGCTTAAATATGGATCCTCCATTTTATTTTTTATAATTTTCGATACAAAGATAATCGTTTACTTTCGTTGATTAACAATTCTGGTGAAATGTTTCTTTTTAATCGTATGTCTTCAAAAGTAATTCCTCCTGCCAAATTGAATTCTTTAATAGCATTTAAAAGTGTCATAGGGTCAGGTTCTTTTGACAATATAATACCTTCTGTAGAAGTTTCATTTTCTTGAAACGAATGAGCCCATTCTTCAATGTAGAGCTCTTCAAGTGAAATTTGAAAATGTATCACTTCACTTATTTCTAGTGCATTACTACAAATAGATAGTTTTATTTTCAATTCATTTTTATGTTTTTGATAGAGGTTAAAACAATCTAAAATGTCTTTAGTTAAAGTGTAACTATTTGATATTGAGTTATTTAAGTTAAAATAGTTTTTAGATATTACCATATAAGCTTCGTTCATTTGAAGCATTTTTTTTTCTTTAGCTAAGAAGACTTTTTTGATAGGGATTTTTGAAATGAAAAATTGTTTGTATTCAAAAATTTTTTCCTCGTACAATTCAAAAAGATCATCGTTTTCAGTACATGGGAAAAATAAAAGAGCTTCTTGATAATTCATTAAATCAATGTTTCGGAGTGTGGTTTCTTATATTTTTACGCATTTTAATGTTCATGAATTCTACTATTAAAGAAAATGCCATTGCTACGTAAATGTAATTTTTATCAATTTCAAGCTCGAATGCTTCTCCAATTAAAACGATACCAATCAGTACTAAAAAACCTAAAGCTATCATTTTAATAGAAGGTCTGTTATTAATGAATGAGCTAACTTGGTTAGCAAAAATCAGCATGATAACCATTGATATAATTACAGCTAAGTAAATGATAATCATTGGGTCTGCATGCAATTCTTTTTGAATATCAGCAGTTAGTCCGATTGCGGTAATTATTGAATCAAAACTAAAAACAATGTCAATTAATACAATTTGAAGTATAACAGCCGCTAAATGGTCTTTTGCTTTTTTATTTTCTGCTTGATGACCATTCATATTTTCAAGCATTTCTTGCCCACTTTTATAAACCAAAAACAGTCCTCCAACCAAAAGAACTAACGCATGCCCACTAAAAAATTCCATTCCATTAACGGTGAAGAGAGATTTTGTTAATCCCATCATCCATGAAGCGATGGTTAACAGGAATAGTCGAACAATTAAAGCCATTGCTAAACCAAGTCTACGAGCAAATTTTTGATTTTTAGGATTAAGTTTATCGGTAATGATTGAAATAAAGATGATGTTGTCAATACCTAAAACGATTTCTAATAATGTTAAAAGTAATAAATATAATAACCCGTGTCCTGTAGTTAATATTGAGTAATCCATCTTTATGTATTTATTTAGCGGTTAAAGGTATGAAAAGTAATTTAGACATTGGATTTCTAAATGTTAAAAATTTAAACAAATTTATTGTTATTATAAACTTGAACGATAGTGAACCTTAGTCTAAAAATTGAGGTAATCTAATGTCTATAAGTCTTGTTTCTTTTTTAAAATATTATCATTACTTTTGTTATACATTATAGATTTTATGGAAAGCACATTGAACCAAGAAGCAACTTTAGAACAAGCAGTAGAGCTTGGATTACGTCCCGATGAATTTGAAATGATTAAAGGGATATTAGGTCGTACACCTAATTTTACTGAAACGAGTGTATACTCTGTGATGTGGTCAGAACATTGTTCGTATAAAAATTCAATCTATTGGTTGAAACAATTACCTAAAGATGGACCTCACATGCTTGTGAAAGCGGGTGAAGAAAACGCTGGTATGGTTGATATTGGTGGTGGTTTAGGCTGTGTATTTAAAATTGAATCTCACAATCACCCAAGTGCATTAGAACCTTATCAAGGAGCTGCTACAGGTGTTGGTGGGATTAATCGTGATATTTTCACAATGGGAGCTCGTCCTGTTGCTCAATTAAATTCGTTGCGATTTGGGAATATCGAATTAGATAGAACCAAATGGTTAGTGAAAGGAGTTGTTAAAGGTATTGGTGATTACGGAAATGCTTTCGGTATTCCTATCGTTGGAGGAGAAGTTTTCTTTGATGAGTCATATAATACAAATCCATTAGTGAATGCATTTTCTGCAGGAGTTATGGATTCTAAGAAAATTATTTCAGCAAAAGCGAAAGGTCCAGGTAACCCAGTATTTATCGTTGGTTCTGCAACAGGTAAAGACGGTATTGCTGGAGCAGCATTTGCTTCAAAAGATATGACAGCTGAGTCAGCTGACGATTTACCATCAGTTCAAGTAGGAGATCCATTTATGGAGAAATTACTTTTGGAAGCTACAATGGAATTGTTAGAAACTGATGCGGTTGTTGGAATGCAGGATATGGGAGCAGCAGGTATTACTTGTTCTTCTAATGAAATGAGTGCTGGTGGAAATGTTGGGATGGATATCTTTTTAGATAAAGTTCCGACTCGCCAAGATAACATGTTGCCTTACGAAATTTTATTGTCTGAATCGCAAGAACGTATGTTGGTTGTTGTGAAAAAAGGACATGAAGATGTTGTGAAAAAAATATTTGATAAATGGGATTTACATGCTGAAGAAATCGGTGTTGTAACTGATTCTACTCAAGTACGTTATTTCATGAATGGTGAAATGGTAGGTGATGTTCCTGCTGAATCATTGGTTTTAGGTGGAGGAGCTCCTCAGTACCAAAGAGAATATTCTGAACCAGCTTATTACCAAGAATATAAGAAATTTAACATTGATTCTGTTGAACAACCTGAAGATTTAAAAGAAGTTGCTTTTTTCTTATTGCAACATCCTAATATTGCTTCTAAACGTTGGGTTTATGAGCAATATGACTCAATGGTTGGAACAAAAAACATGACGACAAATAAACCGTCTGATGCTGCGATTGTAAACGTAAAAGGTACAAATAAAGCAATAGCGATGACTGTTGATTGTAATTCAAGATATGTAAATGCTGACCCAGAAATTGGAACAATGATTGCCGTTTCTGAAGCTGCTCGTAATATTGTTTGTTCAGGAGGTGTGCCAAGCGCAATTACGAACTGTTTAAATTTTGGTAACCCTTACAATCCAGAATCATACTGGCAATTTGTTGGTGCAATCAAAGGAATGTCTGCTGCTTGTTTGAAATTCGAAACTCCAGTTACGGGTGGAAATGTTTCTTTCTACAATCAAACATCTATCAATGGTGTTGAAACTCCAGTATTCCCAACTCCAACAATTGGAATGATTGGTCTTTTAGAAGATAAAAGTCGTTCAATGTCATTAGACTTTAAACAAAAAGGAGATTTAATTTTTATTATCGGTGAATCTCACAATGATATTTCTTCTTCAGAATATTTAGCTTCTTACCATTCAATTAAAGCTTCACCAGCGCCTTACTTCAACTTAGAAGAAGAATATACAATGCAAGACACAGTGAAAGGATTGATTCAACAAGAATTAATCAATGCTGCTCATGATGTTTCTGATGGTGGATTATTTATTGCTTTGACTGAAATGGCAATGCCTAGAGATCTTGGTTTTGATATTGTTACAGATGCAGAAATCAGAGAAGATGCTTTCTTGTTTGGAGAAGCTCAAGGTAGAGTAGTGGTAACTGTAAGCGAAGAAACAGAAGAGAACTTCATCGAATTTATGATGGAATCGAATGTGAGTTTTACATTGTTAGGTCACGTAACCAAAGGGAAATTAATGGTAGATGATGAGCATTTTGGTTTTATTGCTGAAGCGAAAGAATTGTTCAACAACGCATTAGGAAAAAAATTAGAAAATGGAATATAATACAACTCGTCCTCAATTGATGTTGCCTGAATACGGTAGAAATGTTCAGAACATGATTGTTCACGCTATGGAATTGGGAGATAGAACTGAACGTAATCGTGCAGCTCAAGCAATCATTGAAGTAATGGGACAATTGAATCCTCATTTGAGAGATGTTGATGATTTTCGCCATAAATTATGGACGCATTTATTTGTAATGTCTGATTTTCAGTTAGATGTAGATTCTCCATACGAATTGCCAAAAAAAGAAGAATTAGCTTGTAGGCCCGATATTGTTGAATATCCTACAAGTAAAATTCGTTTTGGACATTACGGAAAATATACTCAAAAAATTCTTGAAGATGCTTCAGGTATTGAAGATCAAGGTGAGAAAAAGTATTTAACGAGAACAATGGCAAATTTTATGAAAAAACAATTTCTTGTTTTTAACAATGATGCTGTAGAAAATAATGTAATCGTAAATCAAATGTCAGAATTATCTAAAAAAGTTCTTATTTTAGATAATCCTGAAGAACTGTTGTCTACAAATGTTATTCTGAAATCTTATAATATTCAAGCAAATCAAAATAATTCTAAAAAACAGCAAAATCAACAAAATCAATCGAAAAAGAAATTTAAAAAAATATAAATCATGGCGTCTTTTGAAATATATGGTGGTAAACCGTTAAAAGGTGAATTGATCCCTCAAGGAGCGAAAAATGAAGCTTTACAAATTTTATGTGCTGTTTTATTAACTCCTGAAAAAGTTACTATTTCGAACATTCCTGACATTATAGACGTAAACAAATTGATTAGTTTGCTTCAAACAATGGGGGTTAAAGTTGAAAAAGTAGAGAAAGGAACCTATATTTTCCAAGCTAAAGACATTGATTTACCGTATTTAGAATCAGATGATTTCAAGAAAAGGGCTGGTTCTTTAAGAGGCTCTATTATGATTGTTGGACCTTTACTGGCTCGTTTTGGAAGAGGATTTATTCCTAAGCCAGGCGGAGATAAAATTGGACGCAGAAGGTTGGATACTCATTTTGAAGGCTTTGTGAAATTAGGTGCAGTTTTTAATTACGATGCTAGTGAACATTTTTATTCTGTTGATGCTAAGAAATTAACGGGTGCTTATATTCATTTAGATGAAGCATCTGTAACTGGTACAGCGAATATATTAATGGCTGCTGTTTTGGCAGAAGGAGAAACAACAATTTACAATGCTGCTTGCGAACCTTATTTGCAACAATTATGTAAAATGTTGAATTCAATGGGAGCGAATATCAGTGGTATTGCTTCAAATATGTTGACGATTCAAGGTGTGAAAGAATTGAAAGGTTGTTTCCATAGAGTTTTACCTGATATGATTGAAATTGGAAGTTTCATCGGTTTAGCGGCAATGACTAAATCAGAAATTACAATAAAAGATGTTAGTTGGGATAATTTAGGAATAATTCCAGATGTTTTTAGAAAATTAGGAATTAAACTAGAAAGAAGAGGAGACGATATCTTTGTTCCTGCTCAAGATTCATACGAAATTGAAACGTTTATCGATGGTTCTATTTTAACAATCGCTGATGCGCCTTGGCCAGGTTTTACTCCTGATTTGTTATCCATTATTTTAGTCGTAGCAACTCAAGCAAAAGGTAGTGTATTGATTCACCAAAAAATGTTTGAATCACGTTTGTTCTTCGTTGATAAGCTGATTGATATGGGTGCGCAAATTATTTTGTGTGATCCACACAGAGCTACTGTAATTGGAATGAATAACGAACACACGTTGAAAGGAATCTCTATGACGTCTCCTGATATTCGTGCAGGTGTTTCGTTGTTAATTGCCGCTTTATCTGCACAAGGAAAAAGTACAATTCACAACATCGAACAAATCGATAGAGGTTACCAAGATATTGATATTCGTTTGAAAAATTTAGGAGCTGATATTAGAAGAATTAAGTAGTTATAGCATAGTTGTTAAATCTTTGTAGGTTGTGTTAGAGAAATTTAAATCCAATTTATGAAATTTTACATACCTTATGGTTTAAAAAAATAAATAGATATGAAAATTTTATCATTATTAGTGCTTTTACTTTGTTTTTCATTTACTTCAAGTATTCAACTTCAAAATGGAGATGTAGCTCCAGAAATTGAGTTGACAAATCCAGAAGGTAAAACAATTAAATTATCGAGTCTTAAAGGTAAAATGGTCTTAATTGATTTTTGGGCTTCTTGGTGTGGACCGTGCAGAAATGAGAATCCAAATGTAGTAGAGGCTTACGTAAAATACAATAAGCTTAAATTTAAAAATGGAAAAGGGTTTGAAGTATTCAGTGTATCATTGGATAGAGGAATTGATCCTTGGAAAAAAGCTATTTCTGATGATAAATTAACTTGGGGAAATCACGGATTAGACAAAGACGGTATCGCGTCAAGAGCGTATGGTGCAAGTTCAATTCCTTTCGGAGTATTAATTGATGGTGAAGGTAAAATAGTAGCAAAAGGTTCTGAATTAAGAGGGCTTGGATTGCATATTGCACTGGATGGTCAACTTAAAAAATGATATTTAGCTCTACCTTATTCCTTTATCTTTATACTATTGTGTTACAATGAAATCTTTTCTATTTCACCTGATTTAATTCTTTCGATTTTTAATGAAAGAAAGTTTCTTTTATATTATTTCGATTAGTAATGTATGTATTGCTTCCATAATTTATGTAAGATTACACCTTAACAACAATAACATCACTCAATCTTGTAGTGTATCTTGGGGATAAACGTTCTTGTTTCATTTTCCAAACTCTTTTTTGGTCTTGACCAGCTAGTTTGATTTTTTGTTGCCCGAAAGCAGTATTTAGCTGATCAATTATTTTCATTAAAGGCTTGTGTTTGGGGTTGCTATTGTGAAATAAATTCAATTGAATTTCATTTTCTGGTTTAAAGTCCATTATTACAACTCCAGCCTTCTTGTATTGGTAGCCTAATTTGAAAATTTGTTTTAATCCTTCACAAGCAAACTCTGCTATTTCCATACTTGAGTTTGTTGGGAAGGGAAGTTTGACTGATATTCTATTACTGTATTGTGCTAACTCTTGCCTATGTGAATTGGTTTGTATGAATACCATTATTGATGTGCAACAAGAATTTTGTCTTCTTAGTTTTTCGGCACACGAAACAGCAAAGGTTGTTATTCGTTCTTTGATGTCGCTAAAGTCTTTTAAATTTCGTTCGAAAGAGCGTGTGGTTGCAATGTTTTTTTTAGGTTTAACCTCTTCTATATCTAATGTTGGAATACCCTGTAAATCATGCTTTAATCTTAATTCTATTATTGATAAATTGCGTTTAACCCATGAATCATTGAGTAGTGTGAAGTCAAATGCCGTTTTCACACCTACTTCTTTTAGTCGAAAGGAATGTTTTCTGCCAATCCCCCAAACATCTTCTATTTTAACCCATTTTAGGGCTTTCACTATTTTTTCATGACTGTCGATAACATAGCTGCTTTTGGTTTGTTGTGGATATTTTTTCGCTATCCTATTCGCTACTTTTGATAGTGCTTTGGTTGGAGCAATGCCAACACATATAGGTATTCCAGTATCTTTTGTTACACGTTTTTGTATGATTAAACCATATTCATTTAAATCATACATTTCAAAGCCCTTTAACTTAAGAAATGCTTCGTCAATACTGTAAATTTCACATTCGGGACTGTACTCTTGGAGAATTGTCATAACGCGCTGACTCATGTCTCCATACAAAGCAAAATTTGCTGAAAATACATGTATGCCATTGATTTGAAAGAATTTCTCGTATTCAAATGCAATTGCTCCCATTGGCACACCTAAAGCTTTGGCTTCATTGCTACGAGCAATCACAGCACCGTCGTTGTTAGACAAAACAACAATAGGTTTTCCAATTAAGTAAGGATTAAACACGCGTTCACATGAAGCATAGAAATTATTACAATCAACCAGTGCAAACATAGGATGTCGTTATAACGTTTTGATTACGTGGGTTACTACACCCCATATTTGAAAGTCGTTGTCTTGATTAATCTTGATAGGCTTGTAATCTTTATTTTCCGGCATCAGCCAACATTCTCCTTCGTTTACACTAATGCGTTTAATCGTGAAATCCCCATCGACATAACAAACGGTTATTTGATTGTTTCTAGGTGTCAAACTTTTATCAATTACCAGTAAGTCTCCATCATGAATACCAGCGTCTTTCATAGACATTCCCTTTACACGACCGTAGAATGTACTCGCAGGATGTTTGATTAAGTGTTTGTTCATGTCAATTGTTAAATCAATAAAATCCATTGCTGGAGATGGGAATCCAGCACTTATACCTGATGATATAATAGGTATTTCAACTGCTGATTCAGCTATTGCAGCATAAATTTCTAATGAGTGATGTGAACGAAAATCTTGAAGAATCATAACTTTACTTTTGTTTCAAAGAGCAAAGTTAGGAAGATAAAATCGTTCTGACTAATTATTAAGCGTATTTATGATTAAAAAGTAATCTTTTTTAGTCAATTTATTTTTCACTACTTTAATCGGATACCAATTTCAACTTTTTTTCCTTCGACTAATTCTACAGAAGCGTCTTCAAAACTAGGCGGACCAAAAAGGCCGAATTTGTTGTTTGAAAATCCATAGGGTTCGGTAGGGAAACCAACCATATTTAGTGAAAGTTTTCCGTTTTTATCCTGATCATGAACTACTGCTATTCCGTATGTGCCACTTGGTAAATTCTTAAAAGAAATAGTCATTGTGTTATTAGTAACTGGAATAATTTTACCATCAACCGCTTTATCTGGTTTTAAAAATCCATCCTTTTTAAAAATCCCGATTCTTAAATTCCCCTTTTTAACTCCTTTAATTCCAGTTACTTCAATAACTAATTCATTATTTGTTGAATATGAGAATGATAGACAAAAATAGATACTTGTGAATAAGAGGAGTTTTATCATTTCTTAAAATAGTTAATAATTTCTTCAGCGGCTAATTTACCACTGATTAAAGCAGGAGGCATACCCGGACCTGGAACAGTTAATTGTCCAGCATAGACCATGTTTTTGAGTTTTTTGTTGTTTAATTTCGGTTTCAGAATTGCAGTTTGGCGAAGGGTATTCGCTAATCCATAGGCATTGCCTTTGTAGCTGTGATAATCTTCTTTGAAGTCTTTAATACAGTACGAACGTTTATAAATAACATGGTCTGTTACGGTTTGATTGACTTGTTTTTCTAAACGACTCATAATGATTTTGTAGTATTTTTCTCGAATTTCCTCTGTGTCTTCAAGGTCGGGAGCAATCGGAATTAATACATAAATATTTTCACATCCTTCTGGTGCTGTTTTTTTATCCGTTTTAGAAGGGTTGCAAACGTAGAAAAGCGGTTTTTTAGGCCATTTAGGGTCATTGTAAATTTCATTAGAATGATTGTCTAAACTTTCGTCAAAAAATAAGGTATGATGATCTAAGGTTGGCAAGGTTTTATTTATTCCTAAGAAAAAAATTAATGAAGATGGCGCTAAAGTTCTACTATCCCAATATTCGTCCGTATAGTTTTTAGCTTCTTTAGGCAGTAAACTTTCCATGTGGTTGTAGTCTCCTGCTGCTACAATCGCATCAAATTCAACAACTTCATTATTAACTACTAAGCTTGTTGCCTTTTTGTTAATCACATTTATTTTAGAAACTTCTGCATTTGTTTCAATTTTCACCCCTAATTCAACGGCTAATTCTTCCATTGATTCGATAATTCGATACATTCCATTTTCTGGATACCATGTGCCCAACATCAAACCTGCATAGTTCATTAAGCTGTAAAGTGCGGGTGTGTTCTCAGGTGCAGAGCCTAAAAATAAAACAGGAAAATCCATTAAAGCTGTTAGCCTTTCATCTGTAAAATAGTTCCGAACGAATTTTTTAAAATTTGAAAATAGATTAAGCTTGAAAACTCCTTTTACAACTTCCCATCGAGCAAATTCTAATATTGATTTACCAGGTGTATAGATTAGTTTATCCATACTGGTGTCGTATTTGAATTTTGCATCATCCATAAACGATTCAAAACGTTTACCAGCTCCTTTTTCAATTCCTTCAAAAAGTTCAATTAATTCTTTTTTTTCCGCAGGAATATCAATCTTTTCGTCATTTTTGTAAACTATTGAAAATGAAGGATTTAATTTAGTTAGTTTGTAGTAGTCTACTCTTTTCTTATTGAAGTTTTCAAAATACCCGTCAAATACTTCGGGCATCCAGTACCAACTTGGTCCCATTTCAAAAGTGAAACCTTGTTCTGTGAATTTTCTATTTCTTCCACCAACTGTACTATTCTTTTCAAAAAGTGAAACCTCGTATCCTTCTTTTGCTAAGTAACTTGCAGCAGCTAATCCTGAAAATCCACCACCAATAACAGCTATTTTTTTCATCTCTTAGGGCTAATTAATTGTTGTTGAAAATCGTTTAATGATTTTAAAATCGTTTGATTTTTATGTATGTTTAATAAGTTTAAAGTATCCATATTTCCTGACCAATAAAATAATGTTTCTTCACAAGAAGAGATAAGATTGTTAACTGATTTTATTAATTTTTCTTTTCCAGATGAATAGAAAATAAAACCCAATGCCCTCTTTATTTTTCTATCTTTTATCAGTTTGATTAAACTTATTGTAGGTACTTGTTGACCTAAATATATAGTTTTAATATTCGCTTCTTTTAATAAGAAGTTTGCGAAAAGCAAACCTATCTCATGTGTTTCATTTTCAGGGAGAAACAACACTATTTCATCAGTTGTATTTGAAGGGTTTGGTAATTTATTGGTAGCAATGTTTAATTGTTTTCGGATAGAATTTGATATGAAGTGTTCTTGAAGTGGATCGATATCATTTTTACCCCACATTATCCCAACTCTGTTAAGTAAAGGATAAACGATTTTTATGAATGTTGAATATAAATCGAATGTTTTAATAATTCTATCAAATTCAGTGTTCATTGCAATTTCATCAAAATTTAAACCAGCAGTTAATAAATTTGAAATATGTAACTCAATTTTAGTATCTGAAGTTATATCTGAAGTGCCATCAATTTTAGTAACTTCAATTTTTAAATCTTCATCACTTAATTGAGCAATTTTCGAAATTTTAAAACCGCCTTTTAATAATACTGAGGTTATTAATATTTTTTTTAAATCAGCATCATTGTAAAATCGTATTCCAGTATCAGTTCGATGGGGAGTTAATAAATTGTATCGTTGTTCCCAAATTCGAATTGTATGAGCTTTTGTACCTGAATAATTTTCCAGCTCCTTTATGGAATAAGTTCTCATTGCTTTTTTGTTTTAAAATTATAAAATAAATTGGTGAAAAAGGTAGACAAAAGGATTAACAGCATGTTGTAAAATAAATCTTCAAATGGAATTGTGCCAATTCTAATTCCTGAAAAGCTATTTTGGTTGTAAAATACAATCGGAAATTCGGTAAAACTTCCTGTAAGTACACTGTTGACAATGAAGAAAGGAATCAGACAAATTAAATACGTAAACAGAAATTGATTCATAAAACGAATGTTCATAATACTGACTGATAATGAGCCAATTCCGCAAAGTGAAAATGCCCAAAAGGTATACGGTTGATGGTAATTAAATACTCCAACTATAAGCAGTAAAATCGAAAGTATGTACCAAAATGGTTTCGTAAATGAAGTTTTAAATGGGTTTTTAAAATAGGCTAACAGAACATAATGAATGAAGGTACAAGAAAACGGAACTGTTATAAAAAACAACCACTCTTCAATGGGTAAATCCAATAAATAGGAATTTATAAGATATTCTTTATTAAATCCCCAAAATGAATGTTTTGTGAAATAAATATCCCAAGGGATGAATACAATCATAACTATAAAAATAGAGAGAAGTAAAGCAGGGAAATACTTGTAGAAAGCTACTTTCTTATCAAATGACAGAAAGAGTGTGCCCATAGTAAAGATATTTAACCAAAGATATAAGTTCATTTTAGAGCGTTTTGTTTTTTAGCTTTTATGTAATATTTTCTTGGAACGAAAAGCATTCCAAAGCATTCTCCATCTTCCTTTCCTAAATGTTTGTGATGAATTTTGTGAGCGAATCTAATTGCTTTAAAATAAGGGCTTTCTACTTTTTTTAACCATTTAATTCGTTGGTGAATAAAGATCTCATGTACAATAATATAGCATATTCCATAAAGGATTATCCCAAAACCAATAAAAACACTTACGTCATTTTTATACATTAATCCCAGCATGATACACAACCAACTTGGAATGCCGAAAATCAAGAAAAAAATATCGTTTTTTTCCGTTTTTTTCTTGTGCGGTTCGTGATGGTCTTTGTGAAGATACCAACCAATTCCGTGCATAACATATTTGTGTGCTAACCAGGCAACTGCTTCCATTCCGAAAAATGTGAGAGTGATTACGAGTATTCCTAAAGCCATGTTGTTTTGATAGTTAAAATAATGAAAAATAGAAATTGAGATATAAAAATTGTTTTAGATATTCCTGTAGATTCAATTTTGAAAAGACTCCACGTATAAATTGCTGGTATGCTAATTAAAAACCAGGAAATGTAATTAAATAGTGGGATTTCTCCACTTTTCCAGCTCCAATAATGAAGATTAATTGCTGCGGGTTCTAATGCTATGTCAAACACAACCATTAATAAACTTGCAATCAATATGTTAATTATTATTTTCTTACTTATTGTTCTACATAAATTCCAAGCTCCCAAACTCAAAATAGCCCAATTTACACCTATTATTAACGGTACTTTTTGAAACGATAGACCTAAGTTTTGAGAATAAGAATAATTACCGAAAAGCAAGCCTGTATGAACTCCGATTAATTCAGCGATAAAACCTATTCCAAATACAATCAAAAAAAGTTTAATAAAAACACTTAAATTGTTTGTAAATGAGATAGTTACTAAAATGAAAGTTAACAGTAAATTGTAGATTGAAAGTTGTCTAAAAAGAGGTTCCATCGGACTAAAAAATCCGATTAATCCAATTGTTAAAAAAAACAATGAAATTAAACCTACTATTTTATTTAGCTTAGTCAAGAGAGTGAAATTATAAATAATTAAACGAATGTTTTAAATAACTCGTAAAGAATAGTCCATATTTTTTAGCATTTGGAATTCTAACTCTTTCGTTGATTATGATTTTTGAATCTGTTTTTTTGATTTTCTTTAATAAACCAGAATAATAGATGTAAGCAATGTAAACTCCAAATCGAGTACTGTAAGGAAGTTTTTTAACACCTTCAAATCCTAATTCAAAATCAATTTCGATGTCTTTTTCGATTTGTTTTTTGGTGTCGTTATTAAAATTAGACATATCAATCGAAGGAAAATAAGTTCTACCTAAAACGCTGTAATCATCCTTCAAATCTCTCAGGAAATTTACTTTTTGAAATGCACTTCCTAATTTCATAGCGTAAGGCTTTAATTTATAGTAGGTTTCTTCTTCTCCGTAAACAAAAACTTTTAAACACATTAAACCTACCACTTCTGCGCTTCCTAATATGTATTCTTCGTATTTTTCTTTGGTATAAGATTGTGGTTCTAAATCCATTTTCATTGAATGTAAAAACTGTTCAATTAATTCATGTGGAATAGCATATTGGTTTACAACATGTTGGAATGCATGAAGAAGTGGATTTGTACTGATTTTTTCATCAATCGCTTTAAAAGTATCTACTTTTAATTTTTCTAACATTTCAACTTGTGGAAAACCGTGGAATGAATCAACAATCTCGTCAGCAATTCTTACAAAACCATAAATGCCGTAGATAGAGTTTCTGATTTCAGATCCTAAAAATCGAATACCTAATGAAAAAGAGGTGCTGTAATCATTGGTCGTTTGTTTAGCAACTTTAAAAGAGAGTTGGTCGTAAATCGTTTTCATAATCTTTTGTTTTAGACTGTTCAGCAAATATAAAACATTTTGTTTAAGAAATACAAATTAAAGTTGCACAAAACGAAAAGTGACAAATTTACTTTCAGTTTAGTTGAATACTGTCAAACTGTCTGAATAATGAAAGTGGCAATATCTTTGCTGAAAGGATTTTGTCAAAAAAATTGAAATAAAATGTCTGAAGAAAAAGAAATAAACCAAGAACAAGAAATTCCAGTAAATGAAACTGAAGCTGCAACGGAAGAAACTGTAATTGAAACAGTAGTTGATGAAGCTGTAGTTGAATTAACGTGGGAAGATAAATACGAAGAAATGAACGATAAATTTGTTCGTTTATATGCGGAGTTTGATAATTACCGTCGTCGTACGAATAAAGAAAGAATTGAATTAATCGGATCTGCAAGTGCAGGTGTAATTAAAGATATGATTCCAGTTTTAGATGATTTTGATCGTGCATTGGCAAACAATGAAACATCTGAAGATATCGCCGCAGTGAAAGAAGGGTTTAAATTAGTTGCTACTAAATTTAGAAGTATTTTAGAAGGAAAAGGCTTGAAACCATTGAAATCTAAAGGAGAGCCTTTTGATAGTGAATTCCATGAAGCTATTGCAAATGTACCTGCTCCAAACAAAAAATTAATCGGTAAAGTGGTTGATGATGTTGAGAAAGGATATTTATTAAACGATAAAGTAGTTCGTTTTGCAAAAGTTGTTGTTGGACAATAAGATTAAGACTGAAAAAGATATAAAATGAGTCAGAAAAGAGATTTTTACGAAATATTAGGTGTTTCCAAAAGTGCGAATGAATCTGAAATAAAAAAAGCATATCGTAAGATGGCTTTGAAGTATCATCCAGATAAAAATCCGGACGATAAAGCTTCTGAAGATAAGTTTAAAGAAGCTGCTGAAGCATACGAGGTGTTGAGTGATTCTGATAAACGTGCACGTTATGATCGTTTCGGTCACCAGGGAATGGGTGGCGGAGGTGGCGGTCGTCACGGAGGTATGGATATGGATGATATTTTCTCTCAATTTGGAGATGTTTTCGGTGGTGGTTTTGGAGG
>Ga0105054_10001238_pt1 | contig 41986 bp, 33 predicted proteins | sample BON02_FD_78091 | JGI IMG/M metagenome (GOLD analysis project Ga0105054, IMG submission 78091) | Freshwater microbial communities from Lake Bonney liftoff mats and glacier meltwater in Antarctica - BON-02 (megahit assembly) | ecosystem: Environmental > Aquatic > Freshwater > Ice > Glacier...
CCACAAGCCGAATTTCATTATGCAGCCGACTTATTTTCTGGCTAAATCGAAAAACGGTGCCTGTTCTCAGGGTGTGACAGATCGTTTTTGCCGATTTTTAAAAACTTTCGGATGGGAGTGAAAAAGGGTAAAGGAATTAAGAAAAAGAAATGGCTTGTCCCAAGAGGGACTAACTGAAAATTCGGGACTTAGTTTAAGAACAATCCAACGTATTGAGAACGGAGAAACCGAACCAACAGCTGATACCCTTAAACGAATAGCAAAAGCATTAAATGTTACACCAAACGAACTAGTAGATTGGGCAATTGTTGAGGATAAAGGTTTTTTGAAAGCTCTAAACTTATCCGCACTTACTTTTCTTTTCTTCCCCTTACTTGGAATTCTTGTTCCGTTAATAATGTGGATTTCTAAAAAAGACAAATTGAAGGACATTAATAGAATTGGTAAGGATGTAATCAATTTCGAAATTACCTGGACAATTATTTTTTCCCTCGGGTTTGTATGTAATGCAATCTATATGACCTACACCTTGAAGTCTACTGGAGTTGTTTCCATGAGCAATATAATTTCGGGTATGAGATTTAATATGTTCTTTCTAATTTTTATGTATTTATTTAATCTTGTCTCCATAATATTCAATACGTTTTTAATTGATAAAGAAAAAGAGGTTAGATATTTCCCGAAGATTAAATTTTTGGGAAAATAATAAATTTCCTGTCGGCACATTGCGAAAAGGTTAAGTGGTTTCGGGGAATAGTAGAAATTCAGGCCGCAAAGTTTTCCTAATGTATAAAGAAGGTGAAAGTGTCTTCAAATCTTGACTATTTACCGTCTCTAATACCGCTCAATTTATTATGTCCAGACTAATGGCTTATTATAATTCATATTAAATTATGAAAAAATAGTCTTGGTTCTTGTTTCCAGTAGTAAAGTGGTCTTGTATCTTTACGGCATAATAAAAATTTTATGAAAGTCCTCCATCTAGATGTAAATCACCCATTGATCATTGAACAATTTAATGCTTTGGGGTTTCAAAATGACGAAGATTACACCTCCACTAAAGAGCAGATCGAAAAGAAAATAAGTGAATATGATGGTCTCATCATCAGGAGTAGGTTCACTATTGATGAAGCTTTTTTGGATAAGGCCACCAACCTAAAGTTTATTGGACGTTTGGGAGCTGGGTTGGAAAATATAGACACCGAACATGCCAAGCGACTGGGAATTTTTCTAGCAGCTGCGCCTGAAGGAAACAGGAATGCCGTTGGGGAACATGCATTGGGAATGTTATTGTCGCTCTTTAATAAACTTAATAAGGCGGATCAAGAGGTGAGAAATGGGAAATGGGACCGGGAAGGTAACCGTGGTATTGAACTGGACGGTAAAACCGTGGGGATCATTGGCTATGGCAATATGGGAAAGGCCTTCGCCAAGAAGCTAAAGGGCTTTGATGTAGAGGTTATTTGCTATGATATAGTTGGTGGTGTGGGTGATGAGAACGCTAGGCAAGTAGGAATTATGGAATTAAAACAAAGGGCAGAGGTAATAAGTTTACATGTGCCTCAGACTGACTCGACCAAGAATATGATAAATGCCGAGTTTTTAAAAGATTTCCGGAACCTGCTTTGGTTGATCAATACTGCTAGGGGCAAATGCGTGGTTACAGAGGATCTTGTGGCCGCAATGAAAGAGGGTAAAATACTTGGAGCTGGTTTGGATGTCCTTGAATATGAAAAAAAGTCTTTCGAAGATATGTTTAGTGAGTCAGGATTACCAGAGGCCTTTACCTATTTGATCAATGCGGAGAATGTATTGCTTACGCCCCATGTAGCTGGATGGACCGTAGAGAGTAAAATTAAATTGGCACAGACTGTGGTAGATAAGATAAAGGGGAAATTTTGTTAAGCCAGTGGTGTTAGGAGCTATTTAAGTTTTTTGGCCCACATGGTTAACCTTTAATATATAGAATTGTTGTACATTCTAAAATTAAGGAAATCAAAATAGGGCTATTATGAAAAATAGAGTTACAGGATTAGGAGGTTTTTTCTTTAAGACCAAAGACCCCAATGGTATTAAACAATGGTATAATAAACACCTTGGACTCAACACCGATCAATATGGCTGTACTTTTTGGTGGAAAGATAAGGAGGGTGGCGATTGTTCTACGCAATGGAGCCCTATGAAAGAGGATACTCCCTATTTTAAACCCAGCAAATCTACCTTTATGATGAACTTCAGAGTGGAGAATTTGGTGGAGCTACTTAAAGTTTTAGAGGAAGAAGGAGTTACCATTGTAGGTGAAATTGAAGAGTATAATTACGGTAAATTTGGATGGATTTTAGACCCCGATGGCAATAAATTGGAATTATGGGAACCTAATGATAAAGCGTTTCTTTGATTGGGAAATAATTATTACATTTAGTTCAATTATTAATCAACTAAAAAAACAACCATGTCAGAAGAAAACAAGGATTTAGGCGATAAGGCAGAGGACGCTGCTAAAAGTGCCAAGGAATCGGCAAAGGAGTTTGTAAAAGATGCCAAGGAATCCGCCAAGGAATTTACAGAGGACACTAAGGAAGCTGCAAAGGACTTTGGACAGGAAGCCAAAAAAACGGCTAATGAATTCAAGGAAGGTTTGGCAGGGGCCGGAGGAGATAACAAAAAATTATTGGCAGGAATCTTGGCAATTTTATTTGGTTGGTTAGGAATTCATAAGTTTATATTGGGATATCAGAAGGAAGGTATTATTATGGCTGTTGTTGGTGTGTTAGGTTGGTTTCTTTGTGGAATACCTACTATGTTAGTATCTATTGTTGGTTTAATTGAAGGCATCATGTATCTCACCAAATCGGATGAAGAATTTTATAATATCTATCAAGTAGGTAAGAAACCTTGGTTCTAAGAATAGTATAAAGTCAGGTTTTATGGGTCTGACTTTATTTTTGACAATATTTATCGTAATATTACGATAAATAGGACATCCAATCCGGGTGGTTAGTATCTACTTGTTCTTAAAGGATTTCAAATGGAAATACGACACATGAATAATAGCGATTGGCCAGTGGTAGCTCAAATATATCAGCAGGGAATGGATACGGGCGTTGCTACATTTGAGAAAGCGGTGCCTTCGCTCCAGGTGTGGGATGCCGCACATCTAAAGATAGGAAGATTGGTGGCAGCCAATGGGGAAACCATATTGGGATGGGCTGCACTTTCCCCTGTGTCTAACAGATGCGTTTATGGCGGTGTAGCAGAGGTAAGTATTTATATTGGGCAGGGCCATCGAGGCCAAGGGGTAGGAAAATTGCTTATGCATCAATTAATTGTTGAAAGTGAAAGGGCAGGAATTTGGACCTTGCAATCGGGAATATTTCCCGAAAATAAAGGAAGTGTGAAATTGCATCTCGATATTGGATTTCGCTTTATAGGTAAAAGGGAGCGTATAGGCCAACGTGATAATGTCTGGAAAGATAACCTGTTATTTGAAAGGAGAAGTACCGTTGTAGGGGCGCAGTAAAGCATTTTATGCCTAATAAAGATGGCTTAAGGAGATTTCTAGATCGGGCCTCCATCATCCTGCTGCCCTTCTGCCAACTTCCGCTCCAATTCTGCCTGAAACTCTTCCATTACTGGCTTCACCGTACTTTCTGGTAGATCGGCTATCTTAATATACATTAATCCGTCCACTGAATTGTTAAATAAGGGGTCTACATTAAATGCAACAACCTTGGCATTTTGTTTAATATATTTTTTGATCAATACCGGAAGTCTTAAGCTTCCCGGTTCCACTTCTTCAATTAGTTTATCAAACTTATTAAGATCGGCTTCGCTTTCATCAAATATAAAATCTTTGTCGGCATCGTTGAGCTTTACCTTAAATTCCTTTTTGGGTCTAATGTATTGTGCTACATAGGGGTCCCAATAATTACTTTTCATAAACTCTATCATCAAGGACTTTGAAAAGTTGGAAAACTGATTACTTATACTAACACCGCCAATTAAAAATTGGTGGTCAGGAAATCGCAAGGTAGTATGTACAATTCCTTTCCATAAAAGGAAAAGTGGCATTGGTTTTTGTTGATATTGCTTAATAATATAGGCCCGGCCCATTTCTATTGATTTGGACATCATGCTATATAATTCAGGCTCAAATCGAAAAAGATCTTGTAAATAAAACCCGTCTATACCGTGTTCCTCAAATATTTCGGAACCCATTCCCATTCGGTAAGCCCCTACAATTACTTTTTCCTCATCGTCCCAAAGGAAGAGGTGGCGATAATAACTGTCAAATTTATCCAGGTCAATGGAATTGTTGGTTCCTTCACCAATCGCTCTGAAGGTAACTTCGCGCTGCCTGCCTATCTCTTGTAAAATAAAGGGCATGTCCAAAGCCTTGGCCAAAAAGACTTCGTAATTTTTGCTTTGTAACAGTCTACAATCTTTCTCCCTTAATAGCTCAATTTCCTCCTGTATAATCTCGGTACTTACAGCAGTGGCAATCTTTCGAGGTGCTTTAGGAATTTTTAAACTGTTGGGAATAGAGTCCAACAACCTTTCCTTTTCATAGGCATTGGAAAGCATATATGTTTTGCGGCGCAATAGATCCGAAAATTCTGCTAAATTTTCCTGTTCGTTCTGAGTTTGTACAGAAATGGGTTGCCCAATACGCACTTTAATGATCCTGTTCTTCTGGCTGGTAACTTCGGAGGGTAATTTAGCGGTACGAAATATATCGCTTATTTTGGATAAATGATAAAATAATCGACTGTTTTTTGCATGAAAATAAATGGGCACTACAGGCACTTCAGCTCTTCTTATAAGTTTCAAGGCAGCTTCTTCCCATGGCCTGTCCACTATTAATTTCCCATCTTTATAGGTAGATACTTCGCCTGCAGGAAAAATACCCAAAGGATGGCCGTCCCTCAAATGCTGCATAGCACTCTTAAACCCAGAAATGCTGCTTTTGGCATCCTTATGGGTTTCAAAAGGGTTAACGGGAAGAATATAGGGCGACATAGGTTCTATCCTATTCAATAGGAAGTTGGCAATTATCTTGAAATCAGATCTGTAATTTAAAAGTAATTTTAACAGTAGTACACCGTCTATCCCACCAAGGGGATGATTGGAAATAGTAATATAACAACCTTGTTTTGGCAATCGTTTAAAATCTTCCTCTGGAATCTCAAATTTTATCTGATAATGGGCCAAAATGGCATCCAGAAAAGCAAGTCCTTCCAAATGCTTATGGTCGTCATAAAAACGGTTAATACTGGAAATTTTGGTTATCCTCATGAGCAACCAACCAATAAATGTTCCCAGAAAGCCGTATTTATCCAGATTAATAGCCTTGGCTACTTCCTTTGCGGTTACTAAACCCATGCCTTAGTGTAGTTTGGTCAGCGCTAAGATAGGAAAATCACTACACCTATTCCTATTATAACGTACCAACAAATAAATTCATATTCCTATTGCACTACCAATTGCACTGTTTCCTTGCCACGTTGTTCAAGCAATATCTCCTTGCCATTTTGGAGAGATGTTAAAGCTTCTGTATCAAAATGCCTAATGGTATACAAGGAAACACCTTCATGGTGTACTACCTTAAACCTACTTTTCAATTGGTTCAAAAGCTCCTCTAATTTGCCAAATTTATTATCGACACAGACTGAAAAACTTATCGCTGAATTCTGGATCAGGTCTACTTTCATCTGATGATCGTGAAGCATTTTAAACAATTCGCTTATGCTGTCCTCTACTATAAACGAGAAATCCAGAGAAGAAAGCTTCATTAGGACTTGGTTCTTCTTGACTATAAAGCAAGGCACTTTGGGTTCTATACCCACTCCTTTTCCAACGGTTGTGCCCTTGTCCTTAGGATTGATAAAGGATTTTACATGCAAAGGTATTTCCTTCCTCTGCAGGGGTTGTAAGGTTTTTGGGTGTATTACGGAAGCACCATAAAAAGCAAGTTCTATAGCTTCACGATAAGAAATTTTGTTTAACAATTCGGTTTTTTCAAAATATCTGGGGTCAGCGTTCAAAACCCCTGGTACATCTTTCCATATGGTCACCTCCTCTGCATTTAGGCAATAGGCTAAAATGGCAGCGGAGTAGTCGGAACCTTCCCGGCCCAAGGTGGTTGTAAAATTGTTGTCATCACTGCCCAAAAAGCCTTGGGTAATATTTAATTTGCGCTGATCTACCTTTTCAGTAACATTTGTTTGGGTTTTCTCCCAATTTACTATGGCATCGCGATAATCATCATTGGTTTTGATCAAGGATCGCACGTCCAACCATTGATTGGCTATGCCTATTTCATTGAAGTAGGCACTGAGAATGGTAGTGGACACCAATTCTCCATAACCAACAACTTGATCATAGATAAAGCCGTATTTAGGAGATTTGTTCCAGACCAAAAACCCTTGCACCTCATCAAAAAGAGTTTTGACACTTGCAAATACGGGGTGCTTATCATTAGGAAATAGGTCATGCAGAATAGTTTCGTGGTACTGAATAACTTCATGTACTGCCGAGGGCAACAACGATTTATCCTTGAAATAGGCGTTTACAACATTTTCCATGGCATTGGTGGTCTTGCCCATTGCAGAAACTACCAACAAGGTATTTTCATGACCAACCTCTTTTAAAACGTTAACAACGTTCTTTACACTGTCAGCATCTTTAACTGATGCTCCTCCAAATTTAAAAACCCTCATAGTATATTTAAAAATGTTTGAATTCCTTTTTCGTCCAAATGAACTACATTCCAATCTCTCAAGACCTTGGCACCCCTGCTTTCGTAAAATGAAATTGCCGGATCGTTCCAGTCCAGGACCTCCCAGTTAATGCGTTTTACGCCCAGTTTATGTCCATGTTCCACAACCTTGGTCAATAAGGCGGCACCTAGCCCGCTTCCTCTCATTGATTCGGTAACAATTAAATCTTCCAAATGGATAATGGGGCCTTTCCAAGTGGAGTACCTGTTATATATCAGGGCCATCCCTACCACATCGCCGTTAGATTCCGCAACATAGCAATGAAATAACTTGTTGGTGCCAAATCCATCCCTCTGTAAATCTTCAACACTTACCTCAACCGCATTGTCTTCTTTTTCGAAAACGGCCAACTCTTTTATCAATTTGTGCACTTGAGCCATATCCTTGGCTTCGGCATCTCGAATGATGTATTCCATAATTGTTACAAATAAAACACAAAGTTATAAATTTAAAAAATCAATATATTACGAAAACGTTGTAGTTTCACAAATTAACCGATATTTGTGCTCAAATAAACAATGCTTTAGCTATGTATAGAAAAAATACTACCCTAGGGGAATTCATTATTGAAAACCAATCCTCTTTTCAATATTCCTCAGGGGAGCTTTCTAAACTTATAAATGCAATTAGATTGGCGGCAAAGGTCGTTAGCCACGAGGTTAATAAGGCGGGCTTGGTCGATATTATTGGTGCTGCCGGGGATACCAATATTCAAGGAGAAGACCAACAAAAATTGGATGTTTTGGCCAACGAAAAGTTTATTCAGACATTAATTAATCGGGAAATCGTTTGTGGCATCGCTTCTGAAGAGGAAGATGATTTTATTAGTATCAATAGTAGTGACAAGAAGCACCAAAATAAATACATTGTTTTGATTGATCCCTTGGATGGGTCTTCCAATATAGATGTGAATGTTTCGGTGGGGACCATATTCTCCATTTATAGAAGGGTAACCCCTATTGGTACACCCGTAGCCTTGGAAGATTTTTTGCAGCCTGGGAGGGCTCAAATTGCAGCCGGTTATATTGTGTACGGAACCTCTACCATGCTGGTCTATACTACGGGTGATGGTGTAAATGGTTTTACTTTAAATCCAGCACTGGGAACTTTTTATCTCTCACATCCCAATATGGAATTTCCGGAAACCGGTAAAATCTACTCTGTAAACGAAGGTAATTATGTGCATTTCCCTCAAGGTGTCAAGGATTATATTAAATATTGCCAGAAAGAGGAAGGGGATAGGCCCTATACCTCAAGATATATAGGTTCTTTGGTGTCCGATTTTCACAGAAATATGATCAAGGGTGGTATCTATCTTTATCCCAAGAGCAGTGTGGCGGCCGAAGGTAAATTGAGGTTACTTTACGAGTGCAACCCTATGGCTTTTATTGCCGAGCAAGCCAATGGGATTGCAAGTAATGGATTTAAACCTATCTTGGATTTAAAGCCCACAGAATTGCATCAAAGGGTACCCTTCTTTTGTGGAAGTAGAAAAATGGTTGAAAAGGCCGAGGAATTTATGCAGGCCGCAAAATAAGAAAAGGAGCCCTGGGCTCCTTTTCAATTATATAATCAGAATGTAGATCTAGTGTTTTAAAAGATATAAATAATCCTCAAAATCAATTTTTCCAGTAAAAATATCTATAGATCGTTTAATAATCAAATTGGCACTTTCAGACCTATACCCCAAACCAATGGCGTATTTTGTTATCAGAGCCCGCTCCTCTTCATCAATGACATTGTCAACAAAAATAATTCTGAACAAATCAAATAATCTCTCCAGGCGTTCTTCAGAACTGGCAGGTGGGTTAATTGGATATTTATTGTCCGATTTCATAACCTCCTGGTATTCGGATTCGGTAATGTCAAGTTTATTGGCGAAACGGTCCAATAATTCTTTTTCTTTGGTGTTTATTGCACCGTCAATGGCGGCTAAAGTGGTAATGGACGCAAAATGCGCTAAATTTCTTCTGTGTGTACCAGTACTATATAAATCTACATAAGACATACTCATAGTTTTTATTTAGAACAAAGATAAATTTTTTAGAAAAGTTTATTTAGAAATTTCTTTAATTATTTCATCTACGGCATTGTCCTAGGTTTTGCACCGCTGAAAAATAATGGATACTTAAGTAATTTAGAAATATTTATATCCCCCATAGCCAAAAGGACCAACTAAACTGCTATGGTGATCTTTCAATCATAAAAGGAGCTTTGGCTGTTATCTATTAACTCATAATCTACTTTCGGATCCTAAGGCCAGCTCCAAAAGAAATGAGAAAAAGTAACTTGGGCAGTGAACTTCAATGTTAATTCGTCGGTAATAGGTGTAAAGTTAAAATTAAGATAACAGTAATAAATAGGCTTAATTTTATATGCCTATGAAAAAGGGGGTATTTTTTATTTATTGTGATATCTTTGACTGTACTAATAATTTACGTTCTAGAGAACTCCTAACATGTCCTTTAAATTTTCAAAAAAAGAACTAATATATCCTGTTGCTGTTTTTGCAGTTTTAATGATTGTTGTTACTCTTTTATGGAATCATTCATTGAATTCGGACAGAGAATTACTTAAAAGGGAGCTAGAGGTTAATGGACTTCTACAATCCCAATCATTTTTATCTTCTGGTCAAAATAGTATATTGGCCTTGGAGAATCTTATGGAACGTATGGAAATGAGCCATGGGGATTATTTTCAATATTGGGAAGAGGATGCGCTACTTATTCTAAAGCAAAATCCATCCTTTAAATTTGTAGAATGGATAGATAGTTCACAAGTTATCAGAAAAATTTTGCCTTTAAAAGGAAATGAGGCCGCTTTGGGTTTGGACATTTCGAGAAATCCTCGGCAAGCGGAATGGATGAGGCATGTGAAGGATTCTTCTACCAATTTAACATCATGGACAGCCTTAACGCAGGGAGGCCATTCCTTTTTGGTAGATGTCCCCGTCTTTTTTGGAGGGAAGTTTCAAGGAACTATTACAGCTGGAATGGATTTTACTGCGCCCTTTAATGAACTGGCAATAGGTATGAAAAACTACGCTATTGAAATTAAGGATGATAAGGGTGCCACTTTCTATACCTATAATAACCCAACACCGAGTGACTTTAGTGAAGACCTTATTTTTGTTAGGTCCTATGAGGTGGATGAATTTGATCAGCAAAATTGGACCTTTTATTTAATGCCTCGCAGTAAAGCTATATTGGCAGAAAGGAAAATGTCGTCTAACAGTATTTTAATTTTTGGGATATTAATATCCCTGCTTATGAGTGCATTGCTTTATTTTTATCAATCTTCCAGAATTGAAAACAAACGCTTTCGGGAATTAAATTTAAAACTTAAAAACACCAATAAAAGTATTAGGGATGAGCGGATAAAGGCGGAGCGGGCGTCCAAGGCCAAAACGGAGTTTGTGTCCAATATGAGCCATGAGATCAGAACCCCTTTAAATGCCATAATGGGTTTTATTGAGGTTTTAAAAGAGTCGAAAATTGATAGTTCTTTAATGGAGTATCTATCCTTGATGGATGTCTCTTCGAAAAAATTACTTTTGTTGGTGAACGATATTTTGGAAATAGACAAAATAGAATCTGGCCAAATAACGTTTAAAAAAGATGTCTTTTCCCCATCTGAGGAACTTAGGAATATTATTAGTATTTATGGTCCCAGTATTGAGGCTAAAGGGCTTTATGTGCGCTCCGATATGGATTCGGGTACAAAAACCCACGTTATAGGCGATGTTGGAAAATTTGGCCAGATCCTTACAAATCTTTTAAAGAATGCCTTAAAATTTACCGAGGAAGGCGGAATAGATATTACCTACGAGGAATATATACTCAAAAATGACCTTAATATTAGTATAGGTATAAAGGATTCTGGAATAGGAATTCCAAAAAACAAGCTTAAAACCATTTTTGATAGGTTTACGCAAATAGATTCTGGTATTACAAAAAGACATGAAGGTAGCGGTCTTGGGTTATATATTACCTATCTTTTAATAGAACTGCTGGAAGGTCACATTGAAGTTGACAGTACAGAAGGTGTTGGTTCGGAGTTTATGATAACTTTCAGTTTTCCTATAACGGAGGTACAACCGGAAATAATAGCGCCATTAGCAAATATTATAGATTTAAGTGGATTTAAGGTTTTAATTGTCGACGATAATAGGATAAATGTGTTAGTGCTCAAGAAGACCTTGGATACCTTTGGTATAAACACTTATTGGGTAGGCAATGGAAAGGAGGCCGTAGTTGCGGTAGCCGAAAACGAATATGATTTGGTCTTTATGGATATCCATATGCCAGAAATGGATGGTTTTGAGGCTACTGTGGAAATAAGGAAGTCCAATAAGGACATTATTATTATAGGTTTCTCTGCAGATGTTACCAAGGAAACGATCCAAGGGGCCATGGAAGTTGGAATGAACGACTACTTTACGAAACCAATTTCGTTCGATAAACTTAGGCAGAATTTATCCAATTACCTTGTGAGGGTGTAGTGCTTTTATCCTAGGCTACTTTATCTGTTTTAATTAATCCGCTTCAATAATTTCAGGATGATTGTACTTCAAGTTGCGTAGCTAAATTTTTAATTCAACCTATACTGTAAAGCGTTAATGGAATTTTTGTACCACTATAGAACAGTCTGCTAACAATCACATTGGCTAATTTAAAAGTAATATCTAAGTTATGATCAGGACGAAACGGTGCTATTCCTATTTTTTTGAAGATTATTACCAACAATATCAGCCTTAATGGTTAATTTCTCAATCCCTAAATCAAAATACAGCAAAAAAAACCGATGCGACCATCGGTTTAGTTTAGCTAATTCAAATTATAAGAACGTATCCTTTTTTAGGTTACTGTAAAATAACACTAAATTGTAATTTGGTGTGTTAAGCTAAGACAGTCAATCGGTTAGGTTGGTGTTAAATATTAAACCATTTGCAGCAAAGCCAGTCTAATCTAAAAAAAATACTACTTTAGTACACCACCAAAAATGAATAATCAGGTGTACTTGCCGTTAACCAACAATTTTTATTATGATAAAAAAAATTTTAATAGGCCTTGGTGCTGTATTGATTTTGATTCAATTTATCCGCCCAGACAAGAATGATTCTGATGATACTGCTTACAGTATGTTCAATAAATATGAGGTTTCTGAAGATGTGAAGTATGTCTTGGATGTCTCCTGTATGGATTGCCATTCCAATAAAACGGAATATCCCTGGTACTCCAATGTTCAGCCTGTGGCCTGGTTTTTAAATGATCATGTGGTAGACGGCAAAAAACATTTAAATTTTTCAAACTTCACAAAATTGCCTTTGGCTATTCAATATCACAAATTCGAGGAGATTGTTGAAATGGTGGAAGAGAAGGAAATGCCAATACCCTCATATACCTATTTAGGACTTCATCCAGAAGCCAATCTTACCCAGGGGCAACAGGATAAAATTATGGATTGGTCTAAGGCTCAAATGGCATATTTAAAGGCTAGTTATCCGGCTGATAGTTTGGTAAGGAAGAAAAGGCCCGAGAAATCCCCTTCAAAATAAAATTTCAGGACACGACCTTAATAGGCAGCTTTTGAAGGCAGATTGGCCCTGTGTGTGTCTTTGGTAGGCAACATTGGAGTTATCTATATTTGAACTTAAGAGTTACCCAACATTTCTTCAATTATAATATATTAATATTTTGGAATCTTGGTCCTTTTTTATCAAAGGGCAACGTAATGGTCACCGCTTTTGGCAGTGACCATATTTTTTGTCCAGGCAGTAGTGGAAAAATAAATTTCTTTTTTTTCATTAAAACCTAGGGTGGTCCAATTAGTTTACGTCATATCTAATATAACAGGCATAATGATTCCATCGGATATAGAAAAAGGTATACAAAGATACCTAGCGAAAACGGCAAGTGAACAAGAATTGAAAGAATTGGAGTATTGGTTACAGGACCCGTACAACAAAGAAAGCTTCAATGACTACGTTTTATTGCACCATGCCATTAATATGGGACTTAATAAGGTTGATAATCAACCTATTAAGAATCGCTTGCTTGGTAAAATTAGGAAAAAGAAATCTGGAATATACAGGTTGCAACCGCGAATGCTGCTTAAATTAGTTGCTGTAGTATTTTTACTCCTTGGATTTGGTTATTTTTTTGAACAAAAATTCAATGAAACTAATGTAGAGGAATTAATAGACGCCAACCAGATTACACTTCAGTTGGATAATGGAAATATAGAGGTCATTAGTGAAGATGGTAAGCGAAAGATAATTGATGCAGAAGGAAATGAGGTTGGAGTACAAAAAGGAAATACACTTAACTATAATGAAGGCGTTGATTCGGAAAAACTAATACATAACCAGCTAAATATTCCCAATGGAAAGCAATTTGAATTGGTCCTGTCAGATGGCAGTAGTGTATTTCTTAATTCAGGATCTTCCATAAAGTATCCAGTTAAATTCTTGCCGGGCAAGACCAGAGAGGTAGTCTTGACTGGAGAGGCCTATTTTGCCATTGCAAAAGATAGCATTGATCCATTTATTGTGAATATAAACGATTTAAAAGTACGGGTTTTGGGTACAGAATTCAATCTTTCCTCTTACCCTGAAGATACACTGGTTACTACAGTTTTGGTCAATGGATCGGTTGGGCTTTACAACGGTGATGTTTATGGGCCGTCAACTACCACTTTTATGAAGCCCGGTTTTAGGGGGGTTTATGACCATTCCAGTGGTAACATATCTCTGGACGAGGTAGACACTAGTCTGTATACCAGTTGGAAATCGGGAAAAATGGTGTTCAGAAGTATGCAGTTTAAAAATATCATTAAAAAATTGGAGCGCACTTACAATGTTAGTATTGTAAACAATAATAAAGAACTGGGCGAACAGTATTTTAGTGCCAGTTTCGACAAGGACGAGCTAATGGAACAAATCTTTGCTTCCTTTAGGACAAGCTATAGGTTTGCCTATACGATTGAAAATGATAAAATAACCATAAACTAAACTAGATTACCAGATGAATTAAAAGAAATAAACCGCAAATAAATTCAAAAAAAACTGGAAGATGCGCGAACATCTCCCAGCAAGAAATTTTAGAGTAAATAAATACTCATCTAAATAATCAATACAAAAATATGAAAATCCTTTTTAAAATTAGGGGTAGGCAGCTATGCCCCCCGGAATTTAGTTTAAAAATGAAGTTAACTACCATTTTACTCTTCATTGCACTATTTAATATTAGGGCTAATAACTATGCCCAAAATACGCGAATAAGCCTGGATCTTAAAGAGGTCTCCATTGAAAAAGTCTTAAATGAGATTGAGGCCCATACAGAATTTAAATTTCTGTATAATTTAAAAGATGTGGATATCAGTAAACTTGTTACCCTTAAGGTTAACAAAGAAAAGGTTAGGAATATATTGCAAACGCTTTTTCTCAATACTAATGTGTCCTATGAGGTATTGGACAAACATATTATCCTAAAAAGAAACGAGAAGAAATACATTAAAAGTGTCCCCATTAAATCCGATACTCCGGTACAATCGGAAGTCCAAGGAATTGTTAAGGACAGCGATGGTATAATCTTAGCGGGTGCAAATGTGGTTATAAAAGGAACGACCAAAGGGGTGGTTACCGATTTTGATGGCTATTTTAGTATTGCTGTACCCAATTCGCAAACTGTTCTTGTCTTCTCCTATATAGGAATGGAGACCAAGGAGGTTGTAGTGGGGAACAACACTAATTTAGATGTTGTGATGGACCCTTCTGCCCAAAAAAATGGACGAGGTAATTGTTACCGCACTGGGAATGAAGCGAGAAAAAAGAGCTTTGGGATACTCTGTAGGAGAGGTCGATGGCGAAGAAATGAACTTGGTACCTCAAGAAAATGCCTTGGGTGGATTGAGTAGTAGGGTTTCTGGTTTGGATATTCGAAGATCTGGGAACGACTTAAATGCGGAAACCCATGTGTATATCAGGGGTAGAACTTCTTTGTCTGGAAATGATGAGCCTTTGGTTGTTGTAGATGGTTCACCTGTTGGGAGTACTGCTGTTTTGGGCAATATAAGCGCTATGAATATTAAGAGTGTTTCCATATTAAAAGGAGCAAGTGCAGCTGCACTTTACGGTTCCAGAGCAGGTAACGGGGTAATCCTTGTTACTACTAAATCTGGTGAGGGTCTTAAAAAAGGGATTGGGGTTTCATTCTCATCTACAGTCACTTTGAATACGCCCTATAAATATTTTGAAACTCAGGATAGATTTACCAACGGGCAAAGGGGAATTTTTGATGAAGCCACATGGCAACACTGGTACGGCCCAGAAGAAGGCGGCTCAGCGGTACAATGGAATAGCAATGGTGAAGCAGTACCATTAAAGTTTTATAAGAACCCCCAGAAAGATTACTTTAGAACGGGAGTAACCACAATAAACGATGCAAGTATAAGTGGGAATTATGATAAGGGTAACTTTAGATTAGCAATATCCCATTTGAAAGGAGAAGGTTACTCTCCAGGCACCGAACTTCAAAAGCTTGGTTTCCGACTAAATACAGCCTATAAAATAACGGATAATGTAACCGTTTCCACCAATTTTGATGTTTCGAACCCCAATTCTGATAATAATCCAATTCGATATCTAAGTGGTGATAATCAATATTTTGATTTATTCAATATCGCACCACATATAAATATCAATGACCTAAACGGAGATTATTGGGAAACACCGAACGTTGCACAACGCAAGGTTACAGATGGTTACAACAACCCTTGGTTTTCCGCCAATGAACGGAAAAACAAATTTGACAAACTAAGTGGTTTTGGGAATATTAAGCTAGACTGGGAAATTACCTCCAATTTCAAAGCTATGGGGCGTGTAGCTTATAGTGGTAATTACAATAAAGAGGAAACTTTAAAACCATGGTCTTTTCAAGGATTTGGTGGTGGAACAACAAAACCAACAGGGGCGTATAACCTAGATAATAGTAGTTCTAAGGAAACTAACGTAGATGTTTTGTTTTCCTATGATAAGAAATTTGGAGATTTCCGTATATCTCCTTCTGTAGGCGGAAATATATTGAATAGTGAAGTTAACACCTATAGTTCTGGAGGTGACAATTTGGTGCTTCCTGGGTTGTTTACCCTATCCAATGTAACCAGAGGAGGTCTAGAATACAATAGCGGAACTTTTAAAAAGGCGGTATACAGTGTTTATGGGATGGCTACATTGAGCTATAAAAATATGCTCTACTTGGATTTAACGGCACGTAACGATTGGTCCAGTACCCTTCCTAAGGAGAACAGTTCTTACTTTTACCCTTCCGCTTCTGGAAGTGTTCTGGTTTCTGAAATGTTCCAAATGCCATCTTGGATTTCGTTGCTTAAATTACGCTCTGGATGGGCTGAGGTAGGAAAAGATACTGATCCTTATTTAATCCACCCAACTTTAACCCAGGGATATTGGGGCAATGATTTCACCTATTCACTTCCAAGCAGTATGCCAAATACCAAGCTAAAGCCAGAAATAGCTACTTCTTATGAGGTAGGTGCGGATTTAGGTTTCTTTAAGGGTAGATTGGGACTGGAGGCTACCTATTACAAGACTCAAAACAAAAACCAAATTTTAAATGTGAATGTCTCTCCACTTACAGGGTATACCAGTACCACCATTAATGCAGGGAATGTGGAAAATTACGGATTTGAATTTGGATTAAATATGGTTCCTATTAGAACGGAAGATCTTGAATGGAACATGAACTTTAATTTCACCACACAGGAAAGTAAACTTGTAGAATTGGTTGACGGTATTGACCTTGTTAGGTTTGGTGGAGGAACTGATGGTGGTGCTCATACAAAAGTAGGAGGAATCATTGGAGATATGTATTCCCCTTATATAAGAAAGGTAGAGGAAGGTGAGTATGCGGGATGGAATATATTGGATTCCAATGGCAGATGGGATGTCGATAGAAATCGGGAAAACCAAATTAAGGTTGGAAATTTCAATAACGATTTTGCTGTTGGGATGAACACTTCTATTCGATATAAGAACTTTACGCTATCCGCTAGTTTCGACTGGAGGCAGGGTGGAGATTTCTACTCCGAATCTATGAAAAGAATGGCACGTTCGGGAAAAATAGAGGACTGGCAAAATGGGATCAGTTCAAGTACTTATTCAGGGATCTTAGATGCTAATTCTTATGCGGATGGGGCAACATTAGCCAATGAAATCAAATCAAACCCTATTTATAGAGATAATGATGTTTGGGTTGGTGGACGAAATGAAGAGTTAGGTGGATTTGAATTTAACGGAAATTATAACGGAGCTTTCTTTCCAGGGGTAATAGACAATGGCGATGGTACCTATACCGAAAATTTTGGGGATGCTGGCACAAAATTATTTGATGCCTATAGAGTAGTAGAGTCTAGCGGTAGTTTTTGGAGAACCGGATACGCTTTTATGTATGATGCATCCTTTGTTAAGTTAAGGGATATTACCATGACCTATGCATTGCCTGCTCAAGTAGCTAAATTTATTTCGGCAGATAATGTGGCCATTTCCGTTTATGCCAAAAATATTATGCTTTGGACCGCAGCCGGTATCGGAATCGACCCTGAACTAGCCTATGACCAAGGAGCTCAAGGGTTTGAAGAATGGAATGTGGCCCCTTGGACCGCCCCAGTAGGCCTTAGACTAAACATAAGTTTCTAAAAAAAAATAAAGATGACTAGAATAAAGAATAATATAATTGCACTGTTACTGCCAATGGTAGTACTTTTTGCTACATCGTGCTCCGAATCTTTGGAGGAGATAAATGTAAGCCCTAATAGTTTGCCGGATACTGAGATAGACATTAAATTCGTTCTTACCGGTATTTTGTCCCAATCTGCAACGATGACTTCTGAGCTTAATATGGGTGCGGCAGAGATTACTGCTACCACCCAATATTTGCAACGTGATTTTACGAGTTACGACCGATTTAATTTTAATTGGCAGGCTTCGAGTTATGCTGGCTATTACGAACCTTTAAAAGATAGTAAATATATCTTCGATCGGGCAGAGAAGGAAAAGACAGGGAAGGTAAAAGATTACTATCAGGGGGTTGCACTAATCATGAAATCTTATTGGTATGGGATGTTAACGTCTCTTTTTGGTGATTTGCCTTATACGAATGCCCTATTAGCAGAAAATGGAGGGGAGGAATTTTTTAAACCCGTATATGATGATCAACTGACCATTTTTAAGGGAATAATAAATGATTTGGCAGAAGCAAATACCCTTCTAAAGGGAGCCGGGGTCATTCAAGAAGTTGCTGATGCAGACCTTGTATATCATGGGGATGCCTTGAAGTGGAGAAAGTTTGCAAATTCTTTACGCCTAAGGTATTACATGCGTTTATCAGAAAAGGGAGGTATCGATATTAATCCAGCTGCAGAAATTTCAGCTATAGTAGGGAATAGTGCTGAGTATCCTATTTTAGCAAACAATGACGACAATGCGGGCATTGCATTTGTGGGAACTAATAGCGATAACAGTTGGTACGGAGGCCCCTTAAGAAGTAGTAACCGCTCTGAATTTTATCGTAGAAAACCATCAGCTACCATTGTTGATGATTTGACCGCCCTGGGCGATCCAAGACTAACATCTTGGGTGAGACCAGTAGATGTTCAAATTTTTGAGGGGGCCACCGATGAAATTGTAGAGGAAAGTGGCGTGTTAAAACGATATACCACTGTAGATGTTAACGCAATAAATAATGATGGAAATAAGGAGAACGATTTGAATACCTCCCTTTTTGTTGGTTTGCCAGTTGCCTTAACGGATCCTAATCAATTTCAGAAATTTGCGGATGGTATCAATGCTAATGAGGTAATTGCGTCTCTAGATGGAAGCGTCTATCTTGCTGCGGCATCTAACCCTCATGCTTCGTATCTAACTGAAATGTACGCAGAGGATGCCAATCCAATGGTAAAGTCAGTACTAATGAATGCTGCTGAGGTACAATTTATCTTGGCTGAGGCAAGTGTTCGAGGGTGGGTATCTAACAGTGCCTTAGATTATTACAATAGTGGTATTCAATTGTCAATGGGGCAGTATGGAATTTCGGACGGAGATCCATCTGCGGTGTATGATAAAGCGAACAACACCCTTATTCCTTTTGATCAAGGAGTGTATATGGCACAGGCACAACAAATCTTTAATGATGCCTCAGATAAAATGGAGCCTATTATGCACCAAAAATGGATTTCTCAATGGCTTACTCCTGAATCATGGTTCGATTGGCGTAGAACAGGACTTCCAAATTTAAGTGTCAACATTATAGCAGGGACTAAGGGACAAGAGATTCCTGTTAGGTTTTATTATGATGATCCTTTTAATGAAGAGAATATGTTGCAAGCAATTGGTAAATTGCAGCCTGCTGAAAACGATCAGTGGTCTAAAATGTGGCTACTGCAATAGTATACTTTTTTAACAATATTTTACCCAGGCTTGGTTGCAAATTGCATCCAGGCCTGGTTTTTTTTGAGGTATTCCTGACCTAAATATGTTATTTTTTAGGGAGCCAATAATTATTTTTAGGTAAAATTTTGAATAAAGTAAAAATTAATTGTTATTATTGCTTAATCGTTAAAGCGATATTGTTGTAGATTAGGTCCGGATTTAACAATAAGTTAATATTAATTTGCTTAATCGTTAAAGCTATTTTGTTCTGAAACACTTAACATTGTATCGGAAATTGGAGAGGGAAGATGGAGTACTAATACAATTATTATCTAAGCTGATACTTAAAATCCGATTGCATAAAATAATAGTAGAACCAACCTGTAAATTGAAAAATATATGAAATAGACCAAATGAATACCAACACATTATAATAATTGGAAAATACGCGAACACTTTCCGATTAAGAGTAATTAAATACCCAACAAATAATCCACACTAAATTATGAAAAACCTTATTAATGTTAGGAGTAGGCGGTCTTGCCCTCCTAAAAACAATTTAAAAATTAAGCTTACTATTTTGCTGTTCTACGGTGCTCTTTTGAATATTAGTGCACACGTGTATGAAAATAGCGAGTCCATACTTTTTGGACCTGAAATCATTAGTAGCGAATTAGGAGCCTTAGAAATTGCTGCGCAACAAATTGAAATATCCGGAACTGTAAAAGATGTTGACGGAGAGGTGTTGCCAGGAGCAAACATTGTTTTAAAAGGAACATCAAAAGGGGTGGTGTCAGATTTTGACGGAAACTTCACTATTGCTGTTCCCAATGCACAGGCCGTTCTTGTGTTTTCATACATAGGTATGGAAACCAAGGAGGTGGCAGTTGGAAATCAAACTTCCTTGGAGGTGTTACTCGATTATGCCGCTGAAAAAATGGACGAGGTCGTGGTTACGGCTTTAGGTATGAAACGAGAAAAAAAGGCTTTGGGCTATGCTGTTGCGGTAGTAGAGGCTGAAACATTAAATCAGCAGCCCAATACAAATGTATTGAGCGGCCTATCTGGTAAAATGTCTGGCGTTCAAATAAACGAAATGGGGGGTGACATTAATGCTAAAATGAATGTGATTATTAGAGGTCAGACCTCTTTGACAAGCAACAACGAGCCCCTGCTTGTTATTGATGGCTCACCTGTGGGCAATACTGATGCGATGGCTGATATAAGCTCTTTGGATATAGCCAGTGTTTCGGTACTAAAAGGAGCGAGCGCTGCTGCCCTATATGGTTCAAGAGCTGGTAACGGGGTAATTCTTATTACTACTAATTCTGGTGAGGGCGCTAAAAAAGGCATCGGAGTTTCGTTCACACAGAGTACAACTCTTAGTGTACCCTATAATTATTTTGAATTACAGAACACCTTTACTACGGGTCAAAAGGGTCAGTTTAACGAATCGTCTTGGCAGTATTGGTATGGTGCAAGAGCAGGTGTTGAAGCAGTGCAATGGAATACCGATGGGCAACCCCAACCTTTAGTAATGTATGATAATAGTTTACGAGATTTCTTTCAAACAGGGCTATCGACCCAAACGGATGCCAGTATAAGTGGAAATTATGATCGTGGCAGTTTTAATTTTTCCATTAACCACATGAAAAGTGATGGAATTACTCCTGGAATGGAGTTGAAAAGACTTGGATTTTCGTTGGCGACTAGCTATAAGATAACGGACAAGGTAAAATTCACTACCAATATTACTATTTCTAAGCCTACATCAGATAATTTACCATTAACGAACAATGGAAGTGATGATATTTATATGGATATTTTCGCTAACGCACCGCATGTGAATATTAATGACCTAAAAGATTATTGGGAAGTAGAAGGTTCGCAACAAAGGAGAGCTGGAGCTCTTCCTAATAATCCATGGTTCTCTGCCTATGAAAGAGACAGAACCTTAGATCAGATCCGTGGCTTTGGAAATGTGCGGTTGGATATTGATCTTTTGCCTGGTTTAACAGCTATGGGCCGAGTATCATTTAGTGCTAATAATGAGAAGATTGAGTCAATTTATCCTTGGTCTTATGACGGATTCGGTAGTTCTGCCGTAAAACCATTTGGGGCATACGAACAAACGAAGCTCGATGAAAGAGAGACCAATGTAGATTTCTTATTCTCTTATGATAAAAAAGTAGGTGACTTTAGAATTAACCCTTCTGTTGGTGGAAACTATTTGAATAGCAGAAATACAAGCCTTTATGGAGGTGGTGATGTTCTTACATTACCGGCCTTATATACTCTGTCCAATGTAGCCAGGCCGGGGCTGGGTTATAACTCAGGCGTATTCGAAAAGGAAATTTACAGTCTGTACGGATTGGCATCCTTAAGTTTTAAGGAAATGGTTTACCTAGATTTAACGGCACGTAACGATTGGTCGAGTACACTACCAAAAGAAAATAGATCTTATTTCTATCCGTCGGCCTCGCTAAGTATGTTAATTTCAGAAATGACTCAGATGCCTAGTTGGGTATCCTTGTTCAAACTTAGAACGGGTTGGGCAGAAGTTGGAAAGGATACAGATCCGTATTCAATAAATCCAATATTGAATCAAACTTTTTGGGGTAACGATATTCAATACTCCGTACCGGGTAGTTTGCCGAACACTGCGCTTAAGCCAGAAGTAGCGACTTCTTATGAAGTTGGGGCCGACTTAGGTTTCTTTAATAATCGGATTGTATTTGAAGGAACTTGGTATAAGACACAAAATAGGAACCAAATTATTGGGGTAACAACATCGCCTATGTCTGGTTTTAGTAGTGCTACGATTAATGCTGGTAATGTTGAGAACACTGGAATAGAATTGGCTTTGAATACGGTGCCTGTGCGAACAGCGAATTTAGAATGGAATTTAGGTGTTAACTTTACCAAACAGGAAAGTAGATTAGTAGAATTAGTAGAAGGTATTGATAGAATTGGTGTAGGTAACGCGGGAAGCTTAACACAACAGACCTTTGTTGGCGGTGTTATTGGCGACCTTTATTCAACCAGCGTGTTAAGAGTCGAATCAGGCGAATACGAGGGCTGGCCCATACTCAATAATAATGGGGGCTTAACATTTCAGAAAGACAACGCACTTAAACCAAAGGTGGGCAAGAGTACGAATGACTTTACCATGGGATTGAATACTTCTGTAAAGTATAAGAATTTCACATTGTCGGCTAATCTTGATTGGCGACAAGGTGGTAATTTCTACTCCGAAACCATGAAGAGAACATCACGTTCTGGTTGGGTTGATAAATGGCAAGGTGATGCCGGTACTTTTAGCGGAATTTTGGGTTCCAATTCTTTTAACGGTGATGGAACTGCTCTTGCTAATGAAATTAAATCGAATCCTACCAAATACCAAGCTGATAATGTTTGGGTAGGGGGAAGAGATGCTCAAACAGGTGGTTTTCCTTATAACGGGTTTGACAATGGTTCTTTTTGGCCTGGGGTAGTAGATAATGGCGATGGTACTTATGCCGAGAACTTTGGTGGTCCTGGAACCGTGTTGTTCGATGCTTATAAAGTCGTGGAACCAGGTGGTGGATTATGGGATGTGGGATCTTCCTTTATGTATGATCTCTCTTTTGTTAAGTTAAGAAATATTACGCTCACCTATGATCTGCCTCAAAAATTTGCCTCAAAAATTTCGGCTCAAAGAATTTCATTCTCTGTTTTTACAAAGAATATTATGATATGGAATGCAGCTGATATTGGTATAGATCCTGAACTTGCCTATTATCAAAATGGCGGTTCATACGACATAGGAAAAGAAAAATGGAACGCCCTCCCATGGGTTGCTCCCGTAGGATTTACAATTAATTTGACATTTTAAATAGATAAAAAATGAAAAAGATATATAAAACTTTAAGATGGTCCATTCTATCAATGAGTATGCTTGCCGTGTGCTCTTGTAGTGATTCGCTAGACGAGACCAATATTAGCTCCAATACCCTGCCGGAGAGTAAGATAGACGTTAGATTTGTTCTAACGGATGTGCTAACCTCTACAGCCAAAAATGAGGTAGAAACCAATTACAAAGCTAGAGAGGTAAGTGCTGGGAGCCAATACCTGCAGCGTGATAATGTTGACTTCTATAGTTTCTATTTTGTTTGGGATACCAAAAATTTTAATAGTTTCTACCCGATCTTAACTAATAGTCAATATATTTATGACCGTGCGGAAACGGAGAAGGAAGGTGATGAAAAAAAGTATTACCAAGCGGTATCCCTTATTATGAAGTCATATACGTATGGTTTTTTGACTTCAACCTTTGGTGATATCCCATACTCAGAAGCCATAAAAGGCGAGGAGAGAGGTGATGCCTTTGTGCCGAAATACGATGCGCAAGAAGATGTTTTCTTGGGCATATTATCAGACCTTTCAACAGCAAATGATATGCTAAAAGGTGTTGGCACCATCGGTATTGCGTCTAACGCAGACGTGGTTTTTCAAGGTGACGGTCAAAAGTGGCGAAAATTTGCCAATTCATTACGCTTGAGATATTGTATGCGTTTATCAGAAAAAACACTTACAGGCTTGGATCCTTCGGCGGAGATAGCGTCTATAGTCAACAATCCTACTGAAAACCCTATTATGACGGATATTAGTGATAATGCTGCGGTAAAATGGGTAGGCTCTGCTTCTGACAACAGCTTTCCTGGGGGACCACTTTCGTATACTTTTCGATCAGAATTCTATAGAAGAAAACCTTCTGCTACTATTGTTAAGGATCTTATCGAATTAAAAGATCCAAGATTAACGACTTGGATAAGACCGGTAGATGTTCAAATTTTTCCTGGTGCTACTGATGGTGTGGAGTTGGTTGATGGTAGGGTAAGGCGAAACACTACGGTAGATATTGCTGCTAGAAATGCCGATTCAGATTTGACCAATGATGTCAATACTTCGTTGTTCGTTGGACTTGGGGTTGCGCTAAGTGCACCCAATGATTATAACATGGGAAATACGGTTACCGATGTTCGTTCCGGTATTACAGCGCTGGATCCAGATATATATTTGGGAGATTCATCTAACCCACATATCTCTTATCTAACCAATATATATTCTGAGAATGCGAATGAACTGTCTGCAGCTATGTTTATGAGCAGCGGCGAAACCCAATTTATTTTGGCGGAAGCGAGCGAACGAGGTTGGATTGGTGGTAACCCTGTGGATTACTACCTTAGCGGAATTGAACTTTCTTTTGATCGCTGGCAAATTGCTGACGGTGCCAGCTCAGCGGTATACGATGAAGGCAGCGATTCTCTAGTGGCTTTTGATAAGGCCGCTTATATGGCCAATGCCCAATCAATTTACACCAATGCAACAGATAAAATGGTGCCTATTATGCATCAAAAATGGATTGCAGGCTGGTTGACAGGTGAAGCTTGGTTTGACTGGAGAAGGACAGGCTTGCCAGAATTGGAAAAGAATGTCATTCAGGGTGCAAAAGGGCAAGATATACCTAAAAGACAAATCTTGTCGGATCCCTTTAATGAAGCTAATTTAACCCTAGCTACTGGCAGATTGCAACCTGCTGTGAATGATCCATGGTCCCTAATGTGGTTATTGCAATAATCTATAGCCAAGTCGTTTGAGATAGTTTTCCAGACCTGTATGCCGTGCGCATGCAGGTCTGGTTTTTTTGTGAAATATTCTTGTTGATGGTAAAGACTATTGGATTATATACTAAATCTTGGTGCGGATGCATCCTTAGTTTAGGTTACAATCTTCCCTTTAGTGTAGTAGAAGTAGAATTGATCTTGGATTAGGCCAATTTAGCCATAGAGAGGAACATCAAAACCAATTTCTTTATTTTGACCTCCGTTCCTTTTCTAATTATGTTGTAGGCATTGGTAATTTGGTATTCAACTGTTTTAATGGATATATTTAGATATTCAGCTATTTCGATATTGGTTAAACCATCTTGCTTACTCAGTAAAAAAACCTGCTTGCATTTTGTGGGTAAATGCTCCACTTCCTTTTTTATGAGCCTTATTTTATCTTCTAGAAGTTGACTATTGGTATCGTCCACTGCAATATTTACCGCATTCCAATATGCCTCATCCAATGAAGTGGTGGGTTTATTTTTTCGGATATTGTCAATAAATTCATTGTAAACCGATTTGTACAAAAGGCCCTGAAACGATTCCCTGATATTTATATTTTGTCTGCGTTCCCACAATCGTAGAAATACATTTTGCACTATATCTTGAGCCTGTGGGTAGTCATTGCTAAGACCATAGGCGTACATCAAAAGTTTTTGGTGGTATTTGTCCATTACCAGGATAAAGGCCTTCTCCTCTCCGGCTATGAGTTGTTCAACTAGAACTACGGTATTTTGATTTGCATTGGTCATTAGGGGGATGATTGTCCAGGTTCTAAAATTGGTGCAAGGAACTTAAAAACTAAGGATCCAAAGTTGCTTCATTGTTAATAAATCAATATATATAGGTAAATATTATCTATATGATAGGTTAATATACTTAATTTTTGATTTTAAAAAAAATATATTCAACTTATCCTAGATTTTCCTAATTCTATGAATTTATATTTGGTAAGGTTACGCTTGGATTGGGCATAGAACTCCCCAACTTGCTGATCGAGAAAACCTGTTCAAAGACGCACTTTGATTGGGTGTAAATTTGCCTATATCACAAAAATAGCATTAAGGTTCCTTAATGCTATTTTTGATATTTTTTCAGCTAATGTTGTACTAATTAAAAAGCAGGAAGGCCTGTGATGTCGGCACCGGTAATTAATAAGTGAATATCGTGAGTGCCCTCATAGGTGATAACACTTTCAAGATTCATCATATGGCGCATAATACTATATTCTCCTGTGATTCCCATAGCACCCAGAACTTGTCTGGCCTCACGCGCTATCTTTATGGCCATGTCCACATTATTGCGTTTGGCCATTGAGATTTGGGCCGTGGTGGCACGTCCTTCGTTTTTTAATTGCCCTAATCGAAAGGCCAGCAATTGTGCTTTGGTGATTTCCGTAATCATCTCCGCCAATTTTTTTTGTTGGAGTTGGGTAGCGGCAATGGGTTTCCCGAATTGTATACGTTCTTTGGCGTACCTTAAAGCGGTATCATAACAATCCATTGCTGCGCCAATGGCACCCCAGGCTATCCCGTAACGGGCAGAATCCAAACAACCCAATGGTGCTCCAAGACCACTTTTCCCGGTCAACAGATTTTCCTTGGGAACTTTTACGTTGTCAAAAATTAATTCTCCTGTGGCGGATGCGCGTAAAGACCATTTATTATGGGTCTCAGGGGTAGTAAAGCCTTCCATTCCCCGTTCCACAATAAGGCCATGTATACGGCCCTCTTCGTTTTTTGCCCACACTATGGCTATGTCCGCAAAAGGTGAATTGGATATCCAGAGTTTGGCTCCATTTAGAAGAAAATGATCTCCCATGTCCTTAAATCTGGTTTCCATCCCACTTGGATTGGAACCATGATTTGGTTCTGTTAACCCAAAACATCCCATAAATTCCCCAGAAGCTAGTTTGGGGAGGTATTTCTTTCGTTGTTCTTCACTGCCGTATGTGAAAATAGGATACATTACCAAAGAAGACTGTACAGAGGCGGTGGAACGTACTCCGCTATCACCTCGTTCTATTTCTTGCATAATGAGGCCGTAACTTATTTGGTCCAATCCGGCCCCGCCATACTCCTCTGGGATATAAGGTCCAAAGGCACCAATTTCTGAAAGCCCTTTAATAATTTGTTTTGGAAATTCTGCCTTTTGGGCATATTCTTCTATTATGGGAGATATATCGCGTTTAACCCATTGTCTGGCTGCATCACGTACCAATTTATGTTCTTCAGATAAAAGATCATCTAAATTGTAATAATCGGGTGCTTCAAATAAATCTGGTCGCATAGAATGGGTTTTAGAATCAAAAGTAAACAAATTAAGGATTATTATTTAAAAATATAACACGCGAAAGTATTATTGTTACATTTTTAAATAATAATCTTTGGTAAGCTCAATGTATTCCTGGGTGTATTTGTGTCGCTCTAATTCAATAGTCAGATCGTTCGTGCTAACCGATATATTCCCAAACTGGAATTCAATTAAACTGCGCTTTAATTCCGAATCAGGATTTCCTTTTACTCTTGTTATCCGTTTTGGGAATAGGTTAAAAATACGCGCCTTTTCCAAAAATACTTGCTCTTCCTTGTAGGGAATAATAGTTGAAAAGGTCCCATTATTGGACATTAACTTAGCAACGCCACTCAATAGTTCCTCAAAAGGTAAGGATTGATTCTGCCTGGCCAAATCTCTGGATTCATCTCCACTTGAGACCATTTCTGAATAGAATGGTGGATTGGAAACAATAAGGTCGTATTCGTCGTCCAGTTCATCAACAAACTCATCTAGGGCGGCGTGGTAACAGAATAAGCGATCGGCCCAATCAGAGCTTTCAAAATTGTCCATGCATTGCTCATAGGCGTCTTCATTGATCTCTATGGCGTCAACAGTATCGGCATTGCTTCTTTGTGCTAACATCAAAGCAATAACACCAGTTCCAGAGCCTATATCTAAAATTGACTCAGGTTGGTGCTGTAGCGAAGTCCATGCCCCCAACAAAACTCCATCGGTTCCCACTTTCATGGCACAGCGATCCTGATGAATTTGGAATTGTTTAAACTGGAAAGGTTTGGTCATAAAAATTTTGATTTTAAGTTCGCCTTTAGAAGACGGTTTTACTTACTCTATTTTTCCTGCCTCTCTATTTTTGGTGCCTTCCAGATCCAGCAAGGAATCTCCCAATTCGTGCCGCATTTCATTGGCTAGTAGCTTTATTTTGTCAACTACTTCTGGGTAATCCGCTGCTACATTGTTGGTTTCACTAATGTCTGATGTAACATCATAAAGTTCTATTTCATCCATTTCTATCATTTTATATTCTCCGGGGAGTCCATCCTTCCCGGGTTCTTGACCGTCCATGGTCCTATAGGTATGTGGAAAGTACATTTTCCATTTTCCATAACGCACGCCCATAAGTTCGTTTACTCTATAGTAAAAGAAATAAGCTTCTTGTGGGCTCTCCTCGCTTTCCCCAGAGAAAAGGGACCAGGCGCTTTTGCCGTCGATGGTTAAATTGGGAAGTCGGGCGCCAGTAATTTCTGCAATGGTGGGTAAAATATCGATGGCCATTACCGGTACGTCTATTGTTTTTCCGGGGGTTAGCTTGTTGGGGTAGCGCATAATAAAGGGTTCCCGTTGTGCACCTTCCCATGCCGTACCTTTGCCTTCCCTAAATGGTAGTGCACTGCCAGCATGGTTGCCATAGGACAACCAAGGCCCATTGTCCGATGTAAAGATTACTACCGTATTATCTTCCAGGCCATTCTTTTTTAAGGCAGCCAAGATCTGGCCCACGGACCAGTCGATTTCCATTATTACATCTCCATATAGGCCCCTTTTCGATTTTCCTTTGAATTTATCGGAAACAAAAAGTGGTACATGTGGTTGTGGGTGGGGTACATATAAGAAGAAAGGATTGTGTTTGTTTCTATTGATAAAATCTACACTTCTTTCCGTTATTTGCGTGGTAAGTTGGGACTGATCGGTAAGCGTGTCCAGTACAATTTCATTTTCATATAATGGAAGAGGGCCAAAATTGAATACTGTGCCTTGTTGTGGGTGGTAAGGCCACATGTCATTAGAGTAGGGGATGCCAAAAAATTCATCAAAACCATGTCTTGTAGGCAAGAATTGTGGACTATCGCCTAAGTGCCATTTCCCGAAAATTGCCGTTTTATATCCAATGCGTTTAAGCATTTCTGCTAAAGTCATCTCAGAAGAATTTATTCCGATAGGGCTACCCGGGCCAAGTGCATTGTGTATCCCAATTCGGTTAGGGTAACAACCTGTTAATATACCGGCTCTGGAGGCAGAACAAATAGGTTGTGCTGAATAAAAGCTGCTAAGTCTTATCCCTTCTTGGGCCATTTGGTCCAAATTGGGGGTTTCAATGTTGGGGGAGCCAAAAACACCTACATCTTGATACCCTTGATCATCGGTGAAAATTAGAATTATGTTAGGCGGAATCTCTGGTTTCGATTCCTTTTTCTCTTCTGCACAGGAAAATATAATTAAGATAAAGAGAACTAAGGGTAAATTTTTGAACATTATTTTGGTTTTAGATGGAAGATTGCAGAACAGTTTTTGATAAAGCTAAAATAATATTTTGAATCGTTATGGTCCAATAAAGTATTGGTGCCGCACAACTTATATTGCACTGTCAGAGTTTGTATTGGTTACCTCGCTTATTGCGCTTTATAATAATTGTTTTTAATGGAATCCATCATTTTTTTTCCTTCAGAAATAGAGGTGACCACGTTCCACTGATTGTCGGAAATCAAAGGTTTTAAAGGTTGGTCCAACTTCGGGATTTTCGGAAATACCAGTTCAAGCTTTTTGTCCCACACTTTGTAATATTTTAAAAGGTCATCAGGATATACAACCTTCCGTTTTGTGCCCTCATCAATACCTCTAAATGGTTGTGGGATATTCAAATACCCGTAATCATCCGTGAGCTGTTCGCCAACATGGATGTCACGTATGGCAACTTCAAAATCGTAGGCCGTTGTGAGGCAATTGGAATTAAAACTGTGGTTTACGTACCGTGCATTGTCCCAACAAAGGATAAACCTACCCTTGTTGTCCCTAAAGGTGTAGGTGTCTAAAATGGTCTGATAAAGGGGTTCCAGGGATTCAAGTTCAGTTGGTGTAAATTCGCGATCTAACCTGTCCAACACCCAAGTGATAGTCCCGGCAGGAATAAATTCAGTGGCCACCACACCATAACCAACTTCCTTGTTAATGAATTGTAATTCTGTTTTAGGATGAATCATTTTATGCTATAAAATAATTGCATTAATATTGATTGGTTTACGTCTTAAATTGTTTCCGCCGGCCAATATATTTTGTCACTATTTAAAGTAGGTAAAATATTTTGGATTTGGCGCAATTAATAAGAATTGCAATAGAGAAAGATAAGTAAAATTATCTTTCGTTTTTAAACTGAAAAAATAAAAGGAGTGTAGTTTAGGACAAATAAAGATCGATCAGGCCTTCCGGTGTGTCAACAAAAATGGTATTGTTTTCACGGTCAACCTTAACTATGATCTCATCCCTAACGGGTATAAGTAATTGTATATCGCCTTTTTCAACCTCAAATAGGGCTTGGGAAGTGGTATCGTTGATGCTTTGGATGATTCCTATATTCCCATGGGCCTTATCTTCCATAGCGAAACCAATTACCTCGTGGTAATAGAACTTATTACCTTTTAATTTGGGCAAAAACTTGAGGGGTAGGTAAATCTCGGAGCCCATTACTTTATCTGCATCCGATTCATCGGCAACCTCTTCAAATCGTACCCGTAATAAACTGGATTTGTGAAGCTGACTTTTTTCAATAAAAAATGGAACCAGATTGTTTCCAAGAGAAACGAATACTGATTCCAATTTTTCGTACAATTCGGGTTCATCGGTATCCAATTTAATGAGTACCTCACCCTTAAAACTATGTTTAGAAACGATTTTACCGAGGTAGAAACATTCTTCCTTTGTCATCGTTTCTAATTAATTATTCTTTTTCTTTAGTCTCCTCTGGAGCTTCAGCTGGTGCAGCGGCCTCTTCAGCTACTACTTCAGGTGCAGCCTCTTCGGCAACTTCTTCTACTATAGGAGCAGCTTCTTCAATTACTTCTTCAGCAGGTGCTTCAGCTTCAACAGCAGCAGCAATACGTTTTTCGTTAACCTCTTTCTCAGCTTTTAAAGCTTTAGCTCTAGCGTCGGCTTCTGCTTTTGCAAGACCATCTACCTTAGAACCTACGATATTTGATTTTTCTTCCAACCAAGCGTTGAATTTTTCTTCAACTTGCTCTTCTGTCAAGGCGCCTTTACGTAAACCACCTAATAAGTGATGCTTTAAAAGTACTCCTTTGTAAGATAAAATTCTTTTTGCTGTTTCAGAAGGTTGTGCGCCATTCTGTAACCATTTTACAGAACCGTCAACATCCAATTCTATAGTTGCAGGGTTTGTGTTTGGATTGTAAATACCTAATTTTTCCAAGTATTTACCGTCTCTTTTAGCACGGGAATCCGCAGCTACTACCCAGTAAAATGGTTTTCCTTTTTTACCGTGTCTTTGTAATCTAATTCTAACTGGCATATCACATTAATTTGTAGGGTGCCCGACCCTTGGTTATTAATTCTTTTTCGCTTTTATAAGTTTAAGCGGGTGCAAATATACGCTATTTCTATTATTTGGCAATAAATATTTTGCAAATAATGTAGTAAAGGCCGAGGTTGATAACTCTTAACAAATAGCACTTTAATTATGGCCGTCGTTTTTGTAATTTTAACCCACTTTTTTAACCGCTAGGAAATTTCATATGTACCTGATTTTTGACACTGAAACCACTGGATTGCCCAAGCGTTGGGATGCGCCATATACGGATACCGACAATTGGCCACGCTGTATCCAAATAGCTTGGCAATTGCACGATGACATGGGTAATTTGATCGAAAGTCAGGATTATTTGGTGCAACCGGACGGATTTAATATTCCGTATGATGCGGAACAAATTCACGGTATTTCTACAGAATTGGCCCAACAAAAGGGTATTCCAATAGGTGAAGTGTTGGAAAAATTTAATGAGGCACTTTCAAAGACAAATTTTGTAGTGGGTCAGAATGTGGGATTCGACCTTAATATTATGGGCGCCGAATTCCATCGGTACCAAGTTGAGAATTCATTACAAGAATTGCCTGTATTGGACACCTGTACCGAACATACGGCGCAACTATGTCAGATTCCCGGGGGGCGTGGCGGTAAGTTTAAATTACCAACCTTAACGGAACTACATCAATTTCTGTTTGGGGAGCCTTTTGGGGAAGCGCATAATGCTACGGCCGATGTGGAAGCAACCACGCGTTGTTTCTTGGAGTTGGTCCGTAAAAAGCAATACACGGCTGAGCAATTGGATGTTAAGCCGGATTATTTTAAAAATTTCTCCGAGGCCAATCCGCAGGTAATTCAGTTGATCGGTTTAAAGCACATCAATCTAAAAAAAGCATCTAAGAAAATAGCGGATGCTCTTTGGGAGAAGGATACAGGTGGAATTTCCAAGGAAGAGATCAAAAAGAATTTGGCAACTTTGGAATCGGCCAACTTTGCCCATCTTCACAATCATACACAGTTTTCTATTTTACAGTCAACAATCAGTATTCCTGCTTTGATTTCGGCAACGGCAAAAGCTAAAATGCCTGCGGTAGCGATGACGGATCATGCGAATATGATGGGGGCCTTTCATTTTGTTAGTGGGGTCATCAATCATAACAAAGGAGTGGTGGCTAGAAACGAAGAAAATATAAAGCGTTATGAGGCTACAATAAATGGTTCGTTGGAAGAGGGCCAAGAACCCTTGGAAGAACTTCCGGAACCAGAGCTGGAAATTACTCCAATAATAGGCTGTGAATTTCAAGTATGTGAAGATCATACCAATAAATCCCAAAAGGATAACGGGTATCAAATAGTGATGCTGGCCAAAAATAAAAACGGGTATTTAAATTTGGCTAAAATGTCCTCTATTGCCTTTGTGGATGGCAAGTATTATGTTCCGCGTATTGATAAAAAGGTGATTGAGCAATACAAAGAGGATATTATTGTGCTAACCGGTAACCTTTATGGGGAAGTGCCCAGTAAGGTGCTAAATGTTGGAGAGAACCAGGCGGAAGAAGCCTTGCTTTGGTGGAAGGAAACTTTTGGGGATGACCTGTATATGGAAATTATGCGTCACGGCCAAGAAGATGAAGACCGTGTAAACCAGGTGTTGATCCAGTTTGCCCAAAAGCACAATGTTAAGTTAGTAGCAACCAACAATACCTATTATCAGGAAAAAGAAAATGCCCATGCCCACGATATTTTGCTCTGTGTAAAAGATGGTGAAAAACAGGCTACTCCCATAGGTCGTGGTCGGGGATATCGATATGGCTTGCCCAACAAGGAATATTACTTTAAGTCCTCTGACGAAATGAAGGAGCTTTTTAAGGATATTCCAGATGCCATAACCAATATTCAGGAAGTTATAGATAAGGTAGACACCTTTACCCTTGCCCGTGATGTCTTATTGCCAGCATTTGATATTCCGGAAGAATTCATATTTGAAGAAGATCTACTGGATGGAGGGAAACGAGGGGAAAATAAATACCTCCGCCATTTGACCTATGAGGGAGCGAAAAAGAGATATAGTGAAATAACACCGGAAATTGACGAGCGGCTCGATTTTGAGCTCAAGGTAATTGAGAAAACCGGATATCCAGGTTATTTCTTGATTGTTGAGGATTTTATTAGGGCAGCCCGTGCTATGGATGTGTCCGTTGGCCCAGGTCGTGGATCTGCAGCAGGATCTGCCGTTGCCTATTGTTTGTGGATAACCAATTTGGATCCTATTAAGTACGATTTACTTTTTGAGCGTTTCCTAAATCCAGATCGTGTGTCCATGCCTGATATCGATATTGATTTTGATGATGAAGGCCGTGGTCGTGTAATGGATTATGTGATCAATAAATACGGTGCCAATCAAGTGGCTCAGATTATCACCTATGGTACCATGGCAGCGAAATCATCCATTCGGGATACTGCACGTGCCTTAGATCTACCTTTGGGGGATGCCGACCGTATGGCCAAGCTGATTCCCAATATGTCCAAGCTGAAAAAGATTATTGGGGTCGATGAAAAAACACTAAAAGCCAAATTTAATAGCGAAGAGCTTGTAAAGATCAACGAGTTGCTAGCTATTTCAGAAGGTGATGGCTTGGAATCCGAAACCCTTAACCAAGCTTATATTTTGGAGGGTTCTGTTCGTAACACCGGGATCCATGCATGTGGGGTGATTATTACACCAGATGACATTACCAAGTTCGTACCTGTGGCCTTGGCAAAAGATTCCGACATGTATTGCACCCAGTTTGATAACTCGGTGGTGGAAAGTGCGGGCCTGTTAAAAATGGATTTCTTGGGGTTAAAAACCTTGACCCTTATCAAGGATACCGTAAAAATTGTAAAAGCCAAACACGGCGTGGAGTTAGATCCAGAGAATTTTCCTTTGGATGATGTAAAGACCTACGAGCTGTTCCAGCGAGGAGAAACAGTTGGGGTGTTCCAGTATGAATCCCCCGGGATGCAAAAGCACATGCGGGCACTAAAACCTACTGTTTTTGCAGATTTAATCGCCATGAACGCTTTGTATCGTCCCGGTCCAATGGAATACATACCTAGTTTCATTGGCCGTAAACACGGTACAGAAGAAATTAATTATGACCTTGATGCCTGTGAAGAATATTTAGCGGAAACTTACGGAATTACCGTGTATCAGGAGCAAGTGATGCTCCTTTCGCAAAAGCTGGCGGATTTTACCAAAGGTGAGGCCGACGTTTTGCGAAAAGCCATGGGTAAAAAGCAAAAGTATGTTCTCGATAAAATGAAACCCCAGTTCATAAAACAGGCTTCGGAGAAAGGACATGCAGTGGATAAGTTGGAAAAAATTTGGAAAGATTGGGAAGCTTTTGCAGCTTATGCCTTTAATAAAAGTCACTCCACCTGCTATGCTTGGATAGCTTACCAGACAGCTTATTGCAAGGCACATTACCCTGCAGAATACATGGCGGCCGTACTATCCAATAACATGAACGACATAAAGCAGGTTACCTTCTTTATGGAAGAATGTAAGCGAATGGGATTGGATGTTTTGGGGCCGGATGTAAATGAATCCTACTATAAATTTGCAGTAAACGATGCCGGAGCAGTACGATTTGGTATGGGGGCCGTAAAAGGAGTTGGTCGCGGAGCAGTCGAAACCATTGTGGAGAATAGAAAGGAAGGAGGACATTTTAAATCTGTTTTTGATCTGGCCAAACGCATAGATCTTAGGGCTGCCAATAAGAAAGCTTTTGAAAATTTAGCCGTTGCTGGCGGTTTTGATTCCTTTGGGGATACACACAGGGCGCAATATTTTTATGATGAAGGAGACGGAATTACCTTTTTGGAAAAGGCCATGAAATATGGGGCAAAATTCCAAGAGAACGAAAATTCCTCCCAAGTAAGTTTATTTGGTGAGGCTAGTGACGTGCAGATTCCGGAACCGGTAGTGCCCCCATGTGAAGAATGGGGAACCATGGGAAAACTGCGAAGAGAAAAGGAAGTGGTAGGCATCTATATTTCAGGTCACCCATTGGACGATTTTAACTCGGAAATAAAGGCTTTTTGCAATGCAAGTCTTTCTAATTTAAATGATTTGGAAGCCATAGTAAATAGGGAAGTATCTTTTGCAGGGGTAATTTCCGATGTGCAGCACAGGGTTTCCAAAAATGGTAAGGGATGGGCTATGTTTACCATGGAAGATTATACGGATAGTTTCGAATTTAGAATGTTCGGGGAAGAGTATTTGAAATTTCGTCATTTCTTGATGATCAATTCTTTTGCCTATGTTAAAGTATTTGTTCGTGAAGGTTGGGTAAACAGGGATACCGGTAAAAAGGGAGATCCTAGGATGCAGTTTAATATGATTATGATGTTGCAGGAGGTAATGGAGACTTTTGCCAAAAAACTTACCATTAAGTTGGATATATCCCAGTTAAAGGAGGAAAACATTTTAGATCTTAAGGATACCCTAGTATCTCATCAGGGCAACCATCCTTTAAGTTTTGTGGTATATGAGATGGAGGAGCAGATAAAAGTAAACATGACCTGTAGAAAACAAAAAATTCAAATATCAAGTGAACTTCTCCTACAGCTAAATGAAAAAGATGTACATTACAAGTTGAATTAAGGGGCTGCTAGTTGAATTTAGATGTTGGGAATCCCTCTGTCTATAAAAACAATAGGTTTTGTCAATTCAACCATAGTCAAAACGAATATAATGTTAGTAAGGAAAAGGCAAAATAATTGTCTAAATTTGTATAATATTTAAAAAAAACAAACATGGCATTAGAAATAACAGATGCTACTTTTGATGAGGTAGTTTTAAAAAGTGATAAACCAGTAGTAGTAGATTTTTGGGCAGCTTGGTGTGGTCCTTGTAGAATGGTAGGTCCTATCATTGACGAGGTAAGTACCGAATACGATGGTAAAGCCATTGTTGGTAAGGTAGATGTAGATGCCAACCAAGAATTTGCAGCTAAATATGGAGTTAGAAATATTCCTACAGTATTGGTATTTAAGAATGGTGAAATAGTGAACAGACAGGTTGGTGTTTCCCCTAAAAAGGTGTATACCGATGCTATAGACGCATTGCTATAGAACTCACTGAATCCCGAAGAGGGAACATACTATAGATGATAAAAAAAATCCTGCTTTTAGCGGGATTTTTTATGCCTTATTTTTAATGAAGTAAATGTTGGAAAACTATAAAAATACAAGTTGCCTAAAGCTTATTTATTATGGTTTTCCATTTTTGGCATTTCTGTTTTTCAACTCGGCCATATCTTCGTTATCTTAGCGGTATGGAGCTACAATCGGAATTACATAAGTCAAGCTTGTTCCAAAACTTGGAATTATTGGCCAATCAGATAGTGGAAGGATTTATAAGTGGGATTCATAAAAGTCCCTTTCATGGGTTTTCTGCAGAATTTGCTGAGCATAAAATCTACAATAATGGGGAAAGTACCAAGCATATAGATTGGAAGTTGTTTGCTAAGACAGATAAGTTGTATACGAAACGTTATGAGGAGGAGACCAATTTGCGCTGTCATATGATCTTGGACAATTCGGCTTCCATGTATTATCCGGATATGGGTACTTTAAGCATGGGAAACCTAAATAAAATTGGTTTTGGGGTACTAGCTATAGCGGCGTTGATGAACGTTCTTAAAAGGCAGCGGGATGCCGTTGGTTTAAGTGTGTATTCTGACCAGTATAATTATTATTCCGAGGAAAAGAGTAGTGAAAGGCATCATCAAATGCTGTTAGCGAAACTAAGTGGGATAAGTCGGGATCAGAAACCGGCAAGGCAGACCGAGACATATACGTATTTGCATCAGATTGCAGAAAAAATTAAAAGAAGAAGTTTGATTGTGCTTTTTACGGATATGTTTCAATCTTCAGAGGATGACGGGAAGTTGTTCGATGCCTTGCAACATTTGAAATATAATAAACACGAAGTAATTCTTTTTCACGTTCTGGATAAGGAAACCGAATTCTCCTTTGATTTTGAAAATACCCCTAAGCGCTTTTTGGATGTGGAAACTGGGACTCATATCGATCTTTATGCCGATTCGGTAAAAGAGGCCTATGAAAAGGCAGTAAAGACTTACTTTGATGAATTGCGATTAAAATGTGCCCAGTATAAAATTAAATATGTGGAGGTAGATGTAAAGGATAGTTTCTCCCTGATAATGAACACCTTTCTGGTGGAGCGACAAAAATTTAGGTAAAAACATACATTATTTTTCGAAAATTGTTTGTGCAATTAAATAAGGGGTGTATATTTGCACTCGCTAAACGCCACGGTTCGGTAGTTCAGTTGGTTAGAATACCTGCCTGTCACGCAGGGGGTCGCGGGTTCGAGTCCCGTCCGGACCGCTTGGAGGAATCCAAATTAACACAAAAAGCCTGTAAATCAATGATTTACGGGCTTTTTCATTTTATATAATGTCAAAAGTCACCATCTAATACCTTATAAAAGGGGCGGAAATCGGTGCGTCTTTTTACCCTTCAAAAACCCGCACCTAAATCGCTGTAATTGACTGTTAAAGAAAACTTTACAGAGAAATTTTAACATTTTTTTTCGTACCTTCTGGTGCGGATTTAAAACCCGCACCTATGTATGGCAAAATGAGTATTCTGTTTTACCCTAAGAAATCAGAAACAAATACTGACGGAATGGTTATGCTTTACACGCGCATAACTATTAATGGCAAGCGAGGTGAGTTTAGTCTTGGTCGCCGTGTGGATGAACAACGATGGGATTCACGTGGTGCGAAGCTCCGAGGTTCTTCAATGGAGGTATCCAACTTCAATCGGTTCTTAGATAACGTTAAAAGCCGTCTATTTGAAATATATGATGACCTGTTAAAGGACAAACTTGATATTTCCGCTGCCATAATCAAGAATATGTATTTAGGGAAGGCGGGCAAGGAATATATGGTTCTTGAAATTTTTCAGGAGCATAATGATGAAATCGAAAGTTTACTGGGAAAAGGGTTTACGAAAGGAACCTTACAGCGCTATAAGGCTGCGTATAATCATGTATCCGACTATATTGGGCACAAGTATCAGCGTAAGGACGTTCCCGTTCGTAGCATCGACCATAAATTCATAACAGGGTTAGAGTACTATTTGAGATCAAAAAAGAATTGTGAACATAATACAGCAATAAAATATGTGGTCAATTTTAAAAAAATTATCCGAATCGCCTATGCCAATGAATGGATAGCACGGGATCCTTTCTTTCATTGGAAAGCATCATGGAAAACGAAAGAGAAACAGTATTTGACTCAAATAGAACTTGATGCGTTACGGAACAAAAAATCATTCTTGCCACGGTTAGAACTAGTACGGGATATTTTTCTTTTTTGCTGCTATACCGGTCTGGCCTATTCTGATGTAAAGCAATTACAGTTTGAGAATATCGTCATAGGCATCAATGGCGACCGATGGATTAAAATGGCACGGAAAAAAACCAAGGCAATGAGTAGTATTCCACTCTTATCAACAGCTGAAAATATTATCGAAAAGTACAGTCAGCACCCCTATGTTGTAGATGGAAAAGGAGTTTTGCCAGTCTTGACAAATCAAAAATCAAATGCCTATCTAAAAGAGATTGCGGATGTTTGCGGAATACGTAAAAATCTAACTACACATTTGGCCAGGCATACTTTCGCTACCACAGTGACGTTATCGAAAGGTGTATCAATAGCTACGGTAAGTAAAATGTTGGGACATCGGTCTCTAAAAACAACTCAGATTTATGCTAAGGTACTTGATAGCAAAATTGCCGATGAAATGAATATGTTGAAAGAGAAATTGGCGCAGGAAGAGAAAGATTTGGTAGCTCCGGAAAATGACAGTTCAAAGAAACGCAACTAGATTTGTAGAATTTTATTCGTTCCAATTATTTTTTATTTTCATTTATTTATGTGTTCAGTGACACTGAACGGCGCGATTTATTGAACACCTTAAAATGTAATCGGACTGTTCGTGACTTTTCAGCACAAATTACTTTTACTTGGTTGCCATCCTTTATTTGAACTTTATTTCAGGTGTATTGGAAAATCCATCGTACCGCCTAAAATTCTGACAATAAAAATTCCTTTGCTTTCGAGATAATAAAATACTACATGTGATTTGTACCTATAACGCAGCAACATTTTATTTTTCACGGCAACATATCTCCTGCCCAACTCAGGGTTATTTGCTAGTTCTTCTAAAGTTCCCTTGAGGCCCTTCGCATATTTCAAAGATTGACTTTCTCCGAATTCATTTATGGTGTATTTGGCAATGGATTTAATATCGCTCTTTGCCTTAACACTTATTACATAACTATTGTCTGGCATTGTGCTCACTTATGGCTTCTTCCCAAATACTATCTATTGTGGCATCGGATGGACCGCTTTCCATTCCTTCGATAAGCGCCTCGTTCAAATCTACAACGTGCTTTCTTCGCTCTTGGTCTTTACGAATAATATCTCTAACATATTCGCTGTCATTCGTGTAAAAACCCTGTTCGATTAAGCTTTTCACGTAAGCCTCCTGTTGTTCCGTAAATGTGATAGATTTTCTAATTACTGCCATAATGAACCAATATTAATAATATTGATGCAAAATAAAAATATTTGGTAAATAATGCAAACATTGAAGTGTCCTTTATTTGAATTTTAGTAATTCTTCTACTTTTTCAGAATTAACAAATTGTCCCAGAAGTATTGTTTTTAAGTAGATTAGCGATTTAAAACAGTATGCATTTAATAACCTGACCGTTCAGCACATTCCCTTACATTTCGCCGAAAAGGCTCCATTACACGAAACGAGGTTCAATACAATAGGTCTTGACCACAATCCTCAATTTTTACCTTCCAGTTATTCATTCTGCTATACTATAAAGAAAAACTTGTCCTGAGCGAAGTCGAAGGGTTCCATTCACAAGTAGAACTTCAGGATTACGTTCGCCAAAAACCTACACCAGCTTTTTACTTTTTTGCACAAAGGTTTAAAATTTAGAAGGAAACGGACTGCATAATCAATCACAGGCTCATTTTTATAAGTCCTTCATCCATCAAAATTTTAGGTATGGTTATAGAAAAGATAACAGCGAGGGCTCTATGGGAAGTAATTGGAACATCTCAACACCAATTTAAAAATCAGCTTTTATAAAAATAGCAAATGTGGGAGAGCGTCTTTCTGCTTTTTTAAAAGAAAAGAAAAACGCTCGGGATATAATAAGTAATCGGACAACTGTCATTATGGCAACCAATTGACACCAAGTAAAACCATTTAATATGGCTTCTTTTTTGCGCTGTTCATCTGTGAACGGAATCATAAATCTTTAGAAATTCTTTTGGACAAATCTATCGATATGAGTTCCAACATAGATTGACAAGTACGAAAATCCCGGAATGAAATGAAGGGATGGAGTAGCAAGAGGGTAACAGGCTAACGCCTGTTACGGTTTTTATATTTTTCTCCCTCCTCAATAAACATAGGGCTTTTGAAGGGTTTTTTATTTTCGGGATTAGGAGGGAAGGCTTTGTTTTTCAGAAAAATAGTGCTTAGGCCAATAAAAACGATACAAAATTTCAGAAAAAATAGATAAAGGATATGAAAAAGAGTCATTTGAGAAGCTGGGAATAAAGACTTCCGTGGCGCTACGATTTAGGGAATTCTCAAAGAAAATGTCAAAATCCCAATCAATGACGTTACTATTGATGCTCGATTTCTTTGAGGATTATGGAATATCCCCTGCGGAAGCAATGGGGCCACGTATGGAAACGCTGGAAACTAGAATATCGATGCTTATCAAAAAGCGTATGAACGGAATGATCGCCATTATGAAGGATATCGAAAAAACGCAGACCAAGCCAACCGCCGCTATGCTGCATGCTCTATTTGAACAAGCGGAACCCCCCAAAAAGAAACTTATCCTGGAGAAAAAGGAAGTACAGTTCCAAGAGCGTAAATTATTAAAATAAAGAGGAGCAATGGAAAAGGTAAACTATATATCGCATCTCAATGAAGCTTTTGAGCGCTTCAACAATGACATCAGGATCAAACAAGGCCATATTACCTTGTACTTGGCATTCTTCCAGAAATGGAACCGAGAATTCTTTAAAAAGACGCTTACCGTGAATAGGGAACTCATTATGGAAAGGGCCAAGATCAGATCGAAAACGACCTATCACAATTATCTAAGGGATTTGAACGATTGGGGATATTTACACTACTTTCCTTCTTTTCACCCAGCAAGAGGTTCAAGAATCAAGATGCCCAAATTCGGGACAACTAATGGGACACCTACAGTCCAAAAATTGACTAGCTCAGTCCCAGAACCTAGCCAAAATTTGATACCTTCTTTAAAACATAAAACAAAAGAAAACTTAAATAAACGGCCAAGGCCTTTTAATGAATTAGAAGTTTTACTTTTTTTTAAAGAAAACAAATGGTCTGCTGATGAAGGAAAAAAATTCTATGCGTA
>Ga0105054_10001246_pt1 | contig 41793 bp, 19 predicted proteins | sample BON02_FD_78091 | JGI IMG/M metagenome (GOLD analysis project Ga0105054, IMG submission 78091) | Freshwater microbial communities from Lake Bonney liftoff mats and glacier meltwater in Antarctica - BON-02 (megahit assembly) | ecosystem: Environmental > Aquatic > Freshwater > Ice > Glacier...
CCCCCCCCCCCCCCCCCCCCCCCCCCCCCCCCCCTCTCGCCCCCCTCTCCCCCTCGCCTTCCTCGCCTCTTTGGCTGCCCCTCCCCACCCTTCTCAACGACGAAGCGCGAGCAACGGAACTGGACATGAGACCCGCTGATTACCTTGATTCTTCACACGACCAGCTCCTCCGTTGACGAATTTGGCGCGCGCCGCCTCCTCTCGTCTCCTTGAGAGAGAAACACCAAAAAACAAACCCGACACTCGATCCACGCGCGCGGAACCCGGACCGACAATGCGGCGCGAAAAGTCCAAGAGCGGAGCCGCGCTGGTCGTCGAGGACGAAGATGAGCAGGAGCTGGCGGGCGGCACCGGATCAGGAGACGACCAAGGCGCGCCGCCCCAATCGTCCTCGGACGCCGACGACGACGACGGCTCGGACCCGTCCGCGTCGCAGGAGCGCGAGGAGGATGTCGAGGCCATGGAGGACGACAGCGACGACGACGACGACGACGACGCGCCGGACCCGCGCTTCGCCGCCGCCGAGGACGAGAGCGACGAGAGCGACGAGTGCGACGACGGCGCCGGCGCCGCCGCCGCCCGAAACGCCGCCGCTGCCGCCCCGCGCAAGTATGGCAGCGGCAAGGGAGGAGGCCCCCGGTCGCATGCCGCGATCGCGAGCGCGCTGCAAAAGATGGACACGGAGGAGCAGCGCGCCATGCTCGCGGGCGAGCTGACCCCGGAGGAGGCGCTCCTGCGCGTCGAGGCGCGCGAGCTGGCACGCCGGGCGCGCCGCGCGCAGCGCCGGCACGAGCGCGCGGCCGCAGTCGCCGTCGCCGCGCTCGCGGCCGCGCTGCGCGCCTGCATGCCGGCCGACGGCGCGCTGCCGGCGCCCGCGCGCGCCCTGGCTGGCGCCTTCATGGACGCCTTGATCGGGCGCGAGGCGGCGGACATGGTCGCGCGCTCGGCCGCGGCGCCGCCGCCCGCGGGCGTGGCGCGCCTGGGGGCCGCCGCGCTCGGCGCTGCCGTCCCGGAGGAGCCCGAGGGGGGCGCGGCGGGGGCGCGCCTGTCGGCCCGCGGCGGCGCCTCGGCTCCCGTGGTCGTCGTCGTCGACGTGGCGCTGGTGCTGCCCCCCGGGGTTCTCGCGCACAAGGACCACGTGGGGTACCGGTACCACGCGCGGCGAGCGGTCTACCTGGCGGCCGTGGCGGCGCACCTCAGCGGCGGTGGTGGTGGGGGCGGCGGCGCAGGCGCGAAACGCGGGGGCGACGCAGCGGCGGCGGCGGCGGCCAACGGCGGCAGCGGCGGCGGCGGCAAGAAGCGGCGGCGGCAGCAGACGCCTGAATCTGGGGCAGGGGGCGGCGCCACCTTCTTCCGCGGGTGGCGGCAGCAGTGGGTGGCCGGCGGCGCGGGCGGGGGCGACCCCACCCTCCCGCGCCTCGTGCTGTGGCCGCCGGCAGCAGGGGGCGCCGGCGGCGGGCTGCCGCCCGGATTCGTGCTGCGCGTGGCCGCCGTGCCCGCGGCCGCCGCCGCCTTCCCGCCGCACCGGCTCCACCCGGATCGCAACAACGTGCGCTGGGTGGCCAAGCCCGAGCCCGCCGGGGCCCCGCCTCCTGCGGAGCCTCAGGCGAAGCAGCGGTCGGGCCAGGGCAGGCAGCAGCAGCAGCAGCAGCAGCAGCAGCAGCAGCAGCAGCAGCAGCAGCAGCAGGAGCCGCCGCCGCAGCAGCCGCCGCAGCAGCAGCAGGAGCAGGAGCAGCGTCAGCGGTGGCTTCCCACGCCGCAGTACAACGCCGCCCTGCTCGCAGAGACGCACGCGCTCGCGCACGCCGCCTTTTTGCGCGGCGCCTTTTCCGGCGCCCCGGCCGGCGCCTCTTCCCCCGCCGCCTTCCCCGCCCCCCACTCCTCCGCCTCCGGCCGCGCGTCCGCCGGCCCGGCCGGGCCCGGCCGCGCGCGCGCCGAGTCCATGGCCGACGCGCTCGCGCTGCTGCAGCTGTGGGCGCGGCGCGCGGGCGTGGCGGCGGCGCCCGCGGTGGGCGGGGCGCGCGCGGCGCCGCTGCCGGCCGCCGCGCTGGCCGCGGGCGGGTACGCAAGCCCCGTGCCGCCGCGCTGCCCCGACGGCCTGAGCGACCATTTCTTGGCCATGCTGCTCGCGCACTGCTGCCCGGCGGGCGGGGCTGCCGCGGCCGCAGGAGGAGGAGGAGGAGGGGCGGCGGCCGCGACGGACGCGGGAGGAGAGGAGGCCGACGGCACCGCCGCCGCCGCCGCCGCCGCCGCCGCCGCCCTCTTGCTGCAGCCGCCGCCACCGCACCCGCTCCAGGCGGCGCGCGCGGCCCTGCGGGCCCTCGCCGACGCGGCCGCCTGGATCGGCGCCAAGGGCGTCGCCATGGACCGCGCCGCCGCCGCCTCCCCGGAGGCTGGCCCGTCCAAGCGCCCCCCGGGCGCCAAGGCCCTCGCCAGGCGGCACGAGGCCGCGTTCGCCGCGCCCGACGGGTGGTGCAACCTCCTCTCGGGCGCCTCGGCGGCCGCGCTGGCGCAGGCGGGCGCGGCGGCGCGGCGCGCCTTGGCGCTGCTGGAACGGCCCGCGGCCGGCGCGGCGTCCGAGGCGCTGGCGGCCGTGTTCATGGACGCTCCCCCCGCGGGCGCCGCGTTCGACTACGTGTGGCGCGTGCGCATGCCGCCGCTCCGCGTTGCGTCGGCGACGGAGGCGGCGGCAGAGGCGGCGGCGGCAGACGGGGGCGTTGGTGCCTCGGCGGCCACGTCCGCCGCCGCCGTCCTCGGCTCGGACGCCGGGCGCGCGGGTCTCTTGCCCGGGGCCGGCCTCCACGCGCACGCCGCCGGCGACGCGTGCGGGGGCCTCGCCCGCGAGCAGGAGCGCCGCGCCGAGGGCTGGGCGCGCCGCGCCCTGGGCGGCAGGGCCGCCCTGCTGCGCGCGCTGTCGCGCGCCCCGCCGGCGGCCCCGCGCTTGGGCCCTTGCGACGACGCCTCGCGCGTCCTGGGCGACGGCGGGGGCGACGGCGGCGGCGGCGGCGGCATGTTTTGGGTGCTGCCGGAGCGCGCGGACGAGGCCGTGGTGTTCCGTGCGCCGGAGCGGGCTCGCGGTCGCTCGACGCGCAAGCAGCGCGAGGCAGAGGAGGAATGTGGCGACGACGGCGACGGCGACGATGACGGCGACGACGACAACGACGGCAGCGACTCTACCCCGCCGCCCGTCCTGCTCGCCTGCGTCGCCGACCCCGCCCAGGCCGCCCGCCTCGTCGACTTCGGCCCCGCCGCCGACGACCCCAAGCAGGCCACCCGCTTCCGCGCCCTGTGGGGCGCGCGGTCCGAGCTCAGGCGCCTGGCCGACGGGCGCATCTGCGAGTCTGTCTCCTGGGAGGGCGACGTCGGCGCCGACGGCCGCCACGCCATCGCCGACCTTGCCGCGGCGCACGTGCTGCGGCGGCACCTGCCCGCGGGGGTCCGGGTCGTGGGGTCGGCGTCGGCGCTGGACCCGGCGCTGCGCGCGCCGGACAGCGACGACGAGGGAGGCGGGAGCGAGGACGGGGACGAGGGCGGCGGAGGCGGCGGCGGAGGCGGCGCCGCCCCCGCGCCTCCGCCGTTCGAGGACTCTGACGCCGCGGCCATGCGCGCGGCCGAGGGCGCGCTCGAGCGCCTGGCGCGCGCCCTGCGCTCGCTCTCCCAAGGCGCGGGCGAGGCCGGCGGCCCCCCCGGCGTGCCCCTGCGCGTCGTCGCCGCGCTACCGGCCTCGGCCGCCGCCGGCCGCCGCACGCTGCCCTTCCCGCCGCGCCCGCACCCGCTCGCCACGGCCGCCGCCGCCGCCGCCTCGGACCGCCCCCTCGCCGACCTGCCCTCGGCCGCGCTCGGCCCGGCCGCCGCGCCCTTTGCCGACGCCGCCCTGGGCCGCGCGGCTCTCTGCCGCGACGCGAGCGACCCTCGCGCCGCCGCGCATGCGGGGGGAGCGCCGCCGCCGCCGCCGCCGCTCCTGCCGCGCTGCCTGCCCGACCCGATCGTCGTCGTCGCGCAGCTCGAGGGGTCTGGCCGCTGGCCCGAGGAGCCGCGCGCCTTCGCAAAGATGAAGCTCGCCGTGGGCGCGCAGCTGGCGACGGCCCTGGCGCGCGCCCACCCGGGGTCATGCGCGCGCGCGAGCGCCGTGGAGCTCGACCTGGGCCCGCCGTCGGCGCAGGGCGCGGCCGCGGCGGCGCACATTGCGGCCGCGGCCGGCGTCGGCGGCGGCGGCGGCGGCGGCGACGCGGGCGGCGGCGACGCGGGCGGCGGCGGCGGCTGCGGCGGCGGCGGCGGGTGCGTCGAGCTCCTCTGGGAGGGCTTTGCCGCGCGCATCGTGCTGCAGACGGACCGCGACACGGCCGTCAAGCAGCGCGCCTCGGCGGTGGCGCAGGCCGTCGCCGCCGCCGCGTCCGCGGGGGCCATCGGCGCCCACGGTGGTTGCGGCAACGCTCCTGCTGCCGCCGCAGCGGCCGCCTCGCTCGCGCTCCGGCCCGACCTGCTCCGCCTTCGGGCGCCGCCCGACGCCGCCGTCGCGGCCGCGCACCACGGCCTCGTGGCCGCCGTGTCCGCCGCGCACCCGGCGTTCGCGCCCACGTGCCGCATGGCGGCGCGGTGGGTCGGCTGCCACCTGGGCGCGGGCGCGGGGGGCCTGCGGCACGAGGCGGTCGAGCTGCTCGTGGCGGCCGTGTTTGGCCGCGCGGCGTCGGCCAGCGGCGGCCTGGCCGGCGGCGGCCTGGCCGGCGGCGGCGGCGGCGGCGGCGGCGGCGGCGGCGGCGCGGCGGGCGGCGCGTCGGCGGCGGCGACCGCCGCGCTCTGCGCGCCGCCCGCCTCGCGCGTCGCGGGCTTCCTGCGCTTTCTCCGGCTGCTCGAGCAGTTTCCCTGGTCGCTCCGGCCGCTGGTGGTCGACCCGCAGGGCGAGCTGGAGGAAGGCGCTCCGCGGGAGGGCGGCGTCGTGCTGGGCGCCGTGCCGTCGGCGGCGTCGGCGTCGGCGGGCGGCGCGAGCGGCGCCTCCGCCGCCGCTGCCTCTGCCTCTGCCGACCGCCAGCGCCGCGCCGCCGAGGCCGCCTTTGACGCGCGCCGCGAGGCCGCCGCCACACTGCTCGCGTCCGCGGGCGGGGCCGCTGACAGCCTGGCCAACACGTGCGCGCCGGCCATGTTCATCGCGACGCCGCGCGACATGGAGATCAGCTACTGGTGAGTTTTTCGTTTGTTTTTGTTGATTTTTTTGTTGATTTTTCCGTTTCTTTTTGGCGGGCGCTTGCGCTTCGGGCCGCCCCCTCCAACCACACACCTACGCTCGATCTAGGACTTGCGCGCCAAACAAATGTTCCGTGGCGCAACGAGTTTCCATATTGAGCCAGAATCAAAAGCCCGACCCAAATAGTGGCGCGCGCCCTGCGTGGCGACACGCAGATTCGTCCGGCGTGCGGCGCCCCCTTTTTTCCCCACGCCGCCGCCGCGTGGCCCCCGGCGCGCGCCTTCGTGGCGACACCTCCGCCTCTCCTGATCTTCTCTCTCTCGAGTCCCTGGCTCCTTCGTCTCTTTCCCACTCGGTCAAGCGGTCGTCCCTGCACCGGCATCCGCTCAATCTCAACCATCCCAATCTCACATACCCTCCTGAAAAAATCGCACACATCAAAACACAAAACAAAACAAAACAAAACGAAACACAAAAGGACGCTCGACGGCCCGACCGACGCCTCGCTCACCCGCCTGCGCGCGGCCGCCAGGCGCTGCGCGGCGGCGCTCGCGGCCATGGTCGAGCGCGGGCCCGGGCTCGGCAGCGGCGGCGGCGCGTGCGGCGGCCCCGGGGAGGTGGAGGAGGAGGAGGCCCGCCGCGACGCGCGCGACGACGACAGCGCGTGGATGCGCGCGCTCTTCTCGCCGGAGCTCGGGTTGGGCGCGCTGCTGCTGCTCCGCCGCGACGCGCTGCCCGCCGCCGGCCGCGCGCTGCCGTGCGCGCGCCGCGCCCTGGCGCGCGCCCTGGCCTCGCCCGGCGCCCGCTGCCTGCCGCGCCTCCCCGCCGCCCGGGACCGCGCCGAGCGCGCCGTCCTGCGCGGATTCCCCCGCGCCGTCGTGCGCGCGCAGCCCGCCGCGAGCCTGTCGTCCGAGCTGCTCGTCGGATTCGACCCTGTGGCCGCGCTGACGGGGCGCCTCAACGCGGCGCTCGGCGCCTTTGCCGCCTTCTCGGCCGACGCGCGCGGCGGGACGCCGGCCGTGGGGGTGCGGTGGCGGCGCGAGGCGTTCGCGGCGCGCCCTCTTCGGGGCGGGGGCGCGCTCGCGCACTGCTGCGTGCCGCTGCCGCCTCCCGAGGGTGGCGCGAGCGGCGGCGGCAAGAAGCGCCGCCGCCGCGGCGGACGCGCGGGCGCCGACGACGAGGCCGCGGCGCAAGAGCAGGACGACCTGGTGGTCGTGCCGGACGTGGCGCAGGTGCTGCGCGAGGCGCAAGAGATCGGCGCGGGGATTATTGACACGGTCTTGCTTTTCGGCTGAAATAGAGGACGACGAGCATTGCAAAAAAGAGCGACGGCCCAAAACCCGAGAGAGCGAGAAGGAGAAGAAAAAGCGGTCGAGTCGCGCGCGGGCGCGTTGACGACGTCGATACGGCGGCGGCACGCTCGCCCGACTTGTTGCGTCCCTTCTCGGCCGCTCCCACCCCTCCACACGCACACACGCAGGTGCAGCTCTCCTTCTCCCTCTCTCTTCCCCTCTCTCTCTCGAGAGAACCTCACTCTGCCTCCGTTGGCCCTTGCGGCAAAACCCCCACTTTTTGATTTAAGGCAGAATTTTGTGTTCCTGGTCTCGTCTTCCCCCCCCTTTCTCACCGCGGCACACACGTCAAGTCGACCATCACCGCGCTGCGAAACGCGCGCCGTGGCCGCCGAGTCTGCGGCAAGACCCTGCCGCGCGTTTTTGAAGCGTGAAGAGAGGAAAAGGAGCTGCCTCCCTCGACGTCACATTCGCCGCGCACGCGAAGAGACAAGGCTCCCGCTGTCGTTGACGCGCGCGCGCGCCTTCAAGGATGATCGCATCGCATCGCCACCAGCAGGTCGTCGCCGCGGGCGGGCGGGCGGATGCCGCCTTCTCCTCCTCCTCCCGGCCGGCGGCAGCGGCGGCAGCGCTGTCGTCGTTGTCGCGCGGCGGCGTCGCGTGGTGGTCGGGAGCACGAGCCCCCCCCTCGCGCCTCTCCCCCCGGCGGCGCAGGCCGCTCGGCGCCCCTCCCCGCGCGCAGGCCCCAGCCAGCCCCCCCACCCCCACCCTCGCCTCCCGCGCCGCCGCCCTGGGCGCCGCCGCCCTCGTCAGCTCCGCCTCCTTTTTCCCCCCACCGCCTCCCGCCACCGCCGCGGCGACCGCGACGCCCGTCGCCGTTGCCGCCCTCGCCGCGGCCGCCGAGCAAGACCCCTCGCGGCCGCCGCCCTCCGAGCAGGACCTCGCCCGCCTGCCCGCCTCGCCCGACCCGGCCATCTTCGAGGCCCAGCGATCCCTCGCCGAGGCGTGGCAGATCGTCGGCGAGACCTTCTTCGACGGCCGCTTCAACGGGCACGGCGACTGGCCGCGCGAGCTGCAGGAGCATATGCTCGCGGCCTTCTCCGCGCCCGACAGGAGCCTCGCTTACGAGCGGGGAGTGGACGCGCTCTTGGCCGAGCTGGGCGACCCGTACACGCGGCGCGTGCCGGCGGAGGAGTACGCGTCGTTCCGGGTGTCGTCCGAGGGCGCGCTGCAGGGGGTGGGCCTGCTGCTGGCGACGGGCGAGAGCCACGGCGGCGCCTCGCCGTCCTCCGCTCCGCCTCTCGGCGGCGGCGGCGGCGGCGGCGGCGGCGGCGGCGGCGGTGGCGGCAGCGACCGCGCGGGCCTTCCCCGCCTGACGGTCCTCGCGCCCGTGCGCGGGGGCCCCGCCGAGCGCGCGGGCGTCCTGCCGGGCGACGAGGTGGTCGCGATCGAGGGGAAGGCCGCCGACGGCTGGACGGGCGAGCAGGCGGCGCGCGTGCTGCGCGGCGCGGGCGGCACCGAGGTGCGCGTCCGCTTCGCGCGCTTTGCGTCTGACGACGACGGGACGGGGGAGGGGAGCGGCGGTCCTCCGAGCGTCCCCGCGCGCTCGCTGGCCCCCACCATCAACAGCGTCGGCGGCAACGGCGGCAGCAGCGGCGGCCGCGGCCCGTTGGCGCCCGCCGCTGCCTTTGACCCGGCAGGCGCCTCTGCGCCCCCTCCCCTCGCCTCCTCCTCCTCCTCTCCATCCTACCGGACGTTCGACGTGCGCCTCGTGCGCGAGCGCGTCGAGCTGTCGCCCGTGGTCTCGGCGCTGCTGCGCTCCCCCGCGGGCGGCCTGCCGATCGGCTACCTCCGCCTCACCTCCTTCTCGAAGAACGCGGCGGCCGAGCTGCGCAAGGCCATGGCCGAGCTCGACGCACGCGCGCTGGGCGCCGCGGCCGCGGGTGGTGGAGGGGGCCCGGGCGTGGGATTCGCGGGCGGCGCGTCGTCGTCCTCCTCCTCGTCGTCGTCGTCGGCCGCCTTTGCCGACGGCGGCGCGTCGGCGGCCGCCGCCTCGTCGTCGTCTTCTGTTCCAGCCTCCCCCGCGATGCTCTCGGCGGCGGCCGGCAGCGGCGGCGCGCTCGCGGGCTACGTCCTCGACCTGCGCGGCAACGGCGGCGGCCTGGTGCGCGCGGGCATCGAGGTCGCCGCCGCCTTTTTGCCTGGCGCGCCGACCGTGTTTCAGGTGACGGGGAGGGACGGCGAGCCGGCCTCTCGCGTGGTGCTGCCGCCGCCCGAGACGGACGCCGAGGCGCAGCCGTCGGCCGAGGCGGCCGCGCTCTGGTGGACGCGCCTGAGGGGCGAGGGAGGGGCGGGCGGCGCGGCGGCGGGCGCGGGCGCGTCGGCGTCGCTGCTGTCGCCGTCGTCGCCGTCGTCGCTGTCGCCCGCGGCGCTGCGCGCCGAGCGGCAGGCCGCCGTCGCGTGGCGCGAGACGCCGGCCGTCTCGCTGCCGTCCGACGACGACGGCAACGGGGACGGCGGCGGCGGCGGCGCCGGCGACGGCGACGGCGACGGCTTGTCCTCCTCCTCCGCCGCCGCCTCGTCCTCCTCGTCCTCCTACTCGTCGGCCGACGCCGCCGCCCAGGCCGCCTCGCGCCGCCCGCCCCCGGCCGACGCCACCACCCCGCTCGTCGTGCTCGTCGACGCCGGCACCGCCTCCGCGTCCGAGATCGTGACCGGCGCGCTCCGCGACAACCGCCGGCTCGCGGCCGTGGTCGGCGCCGACCCAAAGACCTACGGCAAGGGGCGCATCCAGTCGGTGTTTGAGCTGCGCGACGGCTCGGCCCTCTTCGTGACGGTGGCGCGGTACCGCACCCCGCGGGGCGGCGAGATCGACGGCCTGGGCATCGCGCCGGACCGGCGGTGCGCGCGGCCGGCGGCGGGCGGGGCGCTCGCCGGCGCTAGCGGTGGCGCGCGGGGGGGCCCGCTGCGCGTGCGGGCGGGCGGCGCGATCGTCGAGCTGGGGGACGGGGGTTTGGACGGCGACGCGGCGGGCGGGCCGGGCGCCTCCGGCCGCCGCCGCGCGGTCAACCCCCTGGCGGTGATGGCCGGCGGGGGCGCCGTCTCCCGGCGCGACGAGCGGCTGGCCGCGCGGCAGATCGAGCGCGACGGCTGCGTGCTGGCGGCGACGCGGCTGCTCGAGCGCGGGGCGAGGTCGGGCGGCGGCGGCGGCGGCGGCGGCCTGGGCGGCGGGTCTGGCGGCGGCGGGGGCGGCGCGGTGTCGGCGGGCGAGGCCGCGAGGCTGGCCGCCGCGCGCCTGGCGGCCGCGCGCCTGCCGCCCATCGGCGTGCTCGGCGCGGCGCTGCACGCCGAGGCGCCGCCGCTGCGCTGATTTGCTTGGGGTTGGTTCACGTCCGCCGTTGCTCTCGTTTTGTGCAGAGAGGCGGCGAAGGCGACGCCTGGGCCGCACTTTCGCCTCGTTGTTGCTTTTTACTGCCCGCCCCCACCCCAACCCCCTTCACTCATCAGACCACTTGTGTCATCACCACAAGGCCCCGTACAACAGCAACACCAAAACACCATCTTGCGCACGCTGCCTTGTTTTGTTTGTCTTCTCCGTACACCACCACCACCACCACCCCTCGACGAAAACAACCCGACCGCGCCCCCGTTGGCCGGGCGTCCCGCGCACGCGCCCCCGCAAACCCCCCCCCTCTCCCGGTCCCTCCGACCCAGAACTCGACCCCCCCGTTCTGGACGAGGGGGCCCCCTGCCCCCCCCCTTCCTCGCCTCTGTTGCTCTTTGGCTGACTTGTACCACCAACCCACCCTTTCTTTTTGGCGTTGCGTTTCTGTCGCGCCGCGCGCCGCGTTTTTGGCGTCCGCCGCGTCGCTTTTTTGAGCCCGTGCTGGGGGCGCTGAGAGGCACACACACTCCGCGTCCTGAGGTCGACGGGCAGCGCGTAATCCGATAGAACGGACATTGTTGATCGGCAGCGTGCTAGCGGATGTGTCTCCTTTTTGTGCAACGATTGCACGGCCATCTCTCTCTCCCTCCCTCTCCATTGCTAGACGCGTGGTACCCAAATGGGCGAGCGCAAGAACCCCAATTGGCGACCACATTCACTCGAATCTTCAAAGCAACCCTAGCGCCGATCCCAAACGCACGCAAATCTTCGGGCGCTCGAAGACCCACTTGCTTCGGCAGAATGAGCTCCATGCGTGCCGCAGCAGCGGGGTCCTCCTCCATGCGCGCCGCCACGTGCGCGCGCGTGGACGGGCGCCACGCCGGCATCATGCTCGCTTGCGTGCGCCACGTGCAGATGCGCCGCCTCGCCGCGGCCGCCGCTGCCGGCGCCGCTGCCGCCGGTGGCGCGTCGCCGTCGCAGCCGGGCGACGCCGCCGCCGCTGCTGCCTCGTCCTCCCCCTCTTCCTCGCCCTCGTCCCAACGGCGAGCGGCGGCGGCGCCCTCGCCCTCCGACCTGCGCGCGCAGCTGCGCGGCGGCGGCGGCGGCTTCGCGGCCATGGCGTCCGTCGCCACCGTGGGCACCAGCTCGTCCGAGATCTACTTTGGCCTCGCCAAGGCCATCGACGTGAGTCGTTTTATGCAAGCCCCAAAAGCGCGCGGCGGGCGGGGCGGGGACGACCAAGCACGCGCTCGACCTTACAAAATAACAACCACCAATCCCCACCAAACAACAACAACGTTCACGTGAGCAGATCTACCTGGTCGTCCTGACGGGCCGCGTCCTCCTCTCCTGGTTCCGCAACCTCAACTGGGAGGGCGAGCCGCTCAACTCGCTCCGCGCGCTGACTGACCCATTCCTCAACTGCTTCCGCGGCCTGGTGCCGAGCGTGGCGGGCATCGACCTGTCGCCGATGGTCGGGTTCTTCGGGCTGCAGTTCTTGCGGGGGGTGCTCATCGGCATGGCGTAGAGGAAGGAACGGAGAGAGGGGGGCTGGCGCGTGACGGGGGGTGGTGGTGGTGGCGTTTAGAGCGGCTTTTAGAGCCCTTTGTCTGTCTCGAAAAAGATTCGGGGCCTCTAGCGCGCGCGCGGCCTCTGCATTTTCGCTCTTTTTCGGGGCTTGCGGAAAAACGGCGTCGCCATGCTCGTTGCGACGAAACCAACACAACAACTTGCTGCCCCTACTCGGTCGCGGCGGCCTGGCGCCGCTGCTCCTCCGCGTCCGCCTCGCCCTCCTCCCGCGCCCCCGCGTCCTCCTCCTCCTCCCCCCCCGTCTCCTCCCCGCCGTCGCGGTCGCCAACGCTGTCGTCGTCGGCCGGCGGCGGCAACTCCCCCGCCTCCCTCAGCGCCGCCGTCGCCGCATAGCGGTCCCAGGCGGACGCCCCCAGGCTCTCGACCACCCAGAACAAAAAGGCGGGGTCCTCCGCGGCGACCTCGGCGAGCGGGCGGCCCTTGTAGCGGCCCCAGTCGAGCGACGCCTGCCCGATTGTCGGCGGCGGCGGCAGGCCGGCGGCGCTTGGGCTGGGGGGCGCGGCGGCGAGGGGCGGCTCGGGCGAGGGCGGCGCGGTGCCCAAGGAGGAAGCCTGCTCGGCGGCAAAAGCGGCTGCATCGGCGACGGTCTCCTCGGGTCCCGCAGCCTCCGACCGGGGGGCGCGCGCGGACGGCGAGCCCCACGAGTCGCCGCCGCCGCCTCTGCCGCTGCCCGCGAGCGCGGGCGGCGGCGCGGCCGGCGCCGGCGGGGGGGGCGTTGAGGGCGACGGCGAGGCCTCCGCCGTCGCCGCCGCCCCCGCCGCCGAGTGGACAGCGGTGCTGCTGCCACCACCGCGGTTGCCGTCCTTGTCGTCGCCGCCGCCGCCGCCGCCGCCCTCCACGGCCGCCGCCGCCGCCGCCGTCGCCTCGGCCGCCTGAAGGCCCTTGCCCCCCTGCCCGTCGTCGCCCAGGTAGGCCTTGCGCGCCTCCTCCCACCCGCGCACGACCGGCGCCGGCGCTTTTACGGTGAGGTTGTCGTGGCCGTCGTCGTCGCCAAAGCGGCGGCGCGGGCGCCTGTGCCGGTCCCGGCCGCCGCCGCCGCTGCGGCCGCTGCCGCCGTACCCGCGCGCGCCCGCCGCCGGCGCCTCGTACTCAAAGTCGCCGGGCAGGTGGCACACGGTCGCGGGGATGCTGCCGAGCAGGTGGCGCGGGAGGGGAGGGGGAGGGGGGGCAGCTGACGAGGGACCCGCCGCGCCGCCCTCGCCGTCGCCGCCGGCCGCCGCGGTCGGCGGCGCTGCGGTCGCCGCCGCTGCTGCCCCTGCCGCCCCTGCCGCCGTCACCGCCGCCGCCCCTGCCGCCGCCCCTGCCCCCTCCCCCGTCCACCGCGCCACCTCGGCCCCCTCCGTCCCGCCCGGGTGGGGCGCGACCTCCTCGCCCCCGCCTGCCCCCAAAATGCCCTCCACCCCCGGCGCCAGCCGCTCCATCGCGCGCGCCAGCCAGGCGGCAAAGCCCGCGCCCTTGCGGGGAAAGTCCCCTCGCAGCGCGGCCGCGACGATGGCTGCCGCCTCCTCGGACAAGGCCTCGCGGCGCGCGACCAGCCAAAGCAGGTACTCGCGGTCCTCCTCGGCGACCGCGCGCAGGGTCACGTCGCGGTACTTGCCAAAGGCGAAGACGGCCGCGGCCTCGAGCGGGGGGGGCGGGCCGTAGTAGGCCGGGGGGGCGGCCCGGCCGGAAGCGCCGCCCGCCGCGGCCGCCGCCGCCGCCTCTGCCTCTGCCTCGGCGGCCGTCGCCGCCTCGACCGCCAGCGGCGACGCCCCGTCGTCCCAGGCGATGCGCCCGCACCACGTGAGCTGCCGCCCCGGGTCGTCCGGCGAGGCGCAAAACTGCGCGAGCTCCGCCGCGTCCCGCGGCAGCCCCGGGTAGGCCGCCAGCTGGCCGCGCACAACCGCCAGCGCCGCGGCGGCGTCGGCCAGCGCGCTGTGGTGGCCGCGCATGGCGGCGCCGCCGCAGAACACGCGCACGGCCGCGGGCAGGCTGCGCGGGGCCATGCGGCTGAAGACGCGGAAGCCGTCGAGCACGCGCACGCCGTGCGGGGGAAAGTTGGGGTGGCCGCTGCGCTTGAACTCGGCGCTGTTCGTTGTTTCTTGTTTTTTTGTTTGCTTTGGGGCGTCGGCGTCTCTCTTTTGTGTGTGAGCAAAAAGACGACGGCGCACCAAAAAGAAATACATGCGGCGAAAAAACAAGAATGACCAAGCAACACCTCTCGGAAACACACTCACCGCAAGAGCGGCACGTCGTACCGCAGCGCGTTGTAGCCGCACAGGTCGCACCCGCGCAGAAAGTCGCGCCACTCGGCCGCCACGTCCTCGAACCGCGGCTCGCGCGCCAGCGCCGCGGGCGTCAGGCCGTGGATATCGACGACGGCCGCCGGCATGCGCAGCGCCGCCTCGCGCCCCGGGTTTAGCAGGTGTCTCTTTGTCTCGACGCGCCCGTCCGGGTGCACCTTGACGGCGGCGATCTCGACGACACGGTCGCGCGCGACGCTCAGGCCGGTGGCCTCGAGGTCGAAGGCGACGAGGGGCCTGCCGTCGTGCGCGGTGCGCAGGGGCGCAAGGCGGCCGCCGCCGAACAGGGCGGCGAGCGATTCGGGCGAGGCAAAGTCCAGGGGCGCGGCGGTGGCGGCGGCAGAGGCGTCGCTGTTGTCGCCGCCGCTGTTGTCGCCGCCGCCGTTGTTCTCGCCGGTGTTGTTGCCGCCGCCGGTGGTGCTGTTGCCGTTTGGAAAGTGGACGGACGGCGGGGGATCGCCCGCGCCCGCGCTGGCGAGGGCGTGCTCGAGCGAGGGGTGCTGCTGCTTGACGGCGGCGGCGGCGGCCGGGCCGCGCGCCGCAGAAGAGCAAGTTGGGGCAGCGGCAGCGGATCGAGCAGGCGCGGCGCTGCCGGCGTGGCCGGCGTTGTCGCCGGCGTCGGCGTCGGCGTCGGCGTCGCGCCCCGACCGCGCGCGGTGCGCGAGCCACGAGAGCAGCGGGGCCGTGAGCCAGCCGATCGCCAGCCCTACGAGCAGGTGGGCGTGGCCCTTCATGGGTCCTGTGGTGGGCGGGGTGCAGTAGGGCGGGCGCGGGGGGGCGCGTGCGAGCAAGGCAGACGGGACGGAGGGGAGGACGCACCGCCCGCGTTTCGCGCCAAAAAACTGAAGTTTGGGTGCGCGTGCGGGCGCGCGTGGTCAAAACGGGGACGCGCGCCAGGGGCCGCTTGAGCGTGCGCAGTAACGGTGCGGGGCCAAGTTGGCAAGGAGGAGCGCGCGTTTGTGCGTGGCGCGAAAAGGCGAGGCGCCGGGGTCTTGTGACGCCCCCCCGAGGGAGGGCGACGCTCGAGCGATCGAGCGCGCGGAGAGAGGCGACGACGAGGACGAAGAGGGGGCGGTCGGTTGCGTAGGGCTGCCTCGACAGCAGCAGCAGCAAAAGCAAAAGCAGCAGGCCGGCGGGGCGCCGCAGCCGCTGCGCGGCGCGGCGGCGCTCGCGGCGGCCGCCACCGCCTCTGCGCGCCGCCTCCGCCGCGCCGCCGCGCCCGAGCCCGCCGAGCTCGCGCGCCGCCGCGCAATCTTCGAGGCCATGACCGAGGCCCAGCGCAACCGCTACGAGGCCTTCCGCCGCTCCCTCAACAAGGGCAAGATGCGCAAGCTGGCCGCCGCCATGGCGCCCGCCGGCGCGCCGCCGCCGCTGGTCGACGAAAAGGTGGCGCTGGCCGTGTGCTCGGCCGTCGAGGGGTTCGCGGGCGAGGTGGTCGAGAGACGGGGGTCAATGCCTTTTGGGGCGCGACAATGAACGATCGCGCTCTCGAGCGCGCGCGCGAGATAAAATGCGGCAGTGCTAAGAAGTAGGAGGAGTGTAGGCGTGAACCGACGACACTCGGGGGCGATGAATCGAACAACAAAGTGAAGAGGATCTCGGCAGAAGAAAAAATGTCAGGGCGACGAGGCCGCCGCCGCCGCCGCCCCCTCCGCCGCGCCGCCGCCGGCCCCCCCGGCGAGGCTGCTGTCACCAAGCGCAAAGCCCGAGACGCCCAGCTTGTCGGCGATCTGCGCAAAGGCGCCGCGGGGCAAGGAGAGCAGGGCCTTCATGTCGTCGAGCCAGACGACGCCCGAGCGGATGCGCACGCGGCGGCCGCGCGGGTTGGACGGGTCGAATGGCAGCGGCGGCGCGATGCCGCCCGACGACATGCCGCCGCCCTCGCCGCCGCCCGACGACGACGCCGCCGCCACCTGCTCCTGCTGCTGCTGCTGCTGCTGGCGCATCTCCTCCTCGTCGCTCACGACCGACACGCCCGCGTCCAGCAGCGCCTGCAGGCGGTCGAGCGCCGCGTCCGACGCCGCAAGGCACCGCCCCAGGCCCGAGGGGGACATGGCCCCCAGGCAGCGCGCCCACGCGCCAGAGGGCTCTCGGCCGGCTAAGCCGAGCAAGCGGCGGTAGCGGCGCGACAGCGTCTCGCCGCTGCTGCCCAGGAGAGTGGGCTGGCCGGCGACGACGCGCGCGACCTCGCGCGCGCGCAGGCCGAGGTCCTGGGCGACGGAGCTCACGAGGCGGGCGACGGCCGCGGGCGAGCGCAGGAGCACGCGCGGGCGGCGCATCAGCACGGCTGGCAGGCGCCCGCCCGTGCCGCCGCCAAACCCGGCGCCGCCCTCGTCGTCCGCAGAGGCGTCGCCGCTGCCGCCGCGGGCGCCGCCGGGCCTGCCGGCCGCCTCGGGCGCCGACGACGGCAGGAGCGCCTCGAGCGCGTCCACGCGCGCCGCGAGCACCTCGGCAGGCATTAAGAGCAGCTCGGGCGCCCGCAGCACCAGCGTCGCCGCCTCGGGCGGCGACAGGCCCGCGGCGCCCGCCAGCCGCGCCAGCCGCGAGCGCATGGCCGCGGGACCCAGGCCGACGATGCGCGGGTGCTCGGCGGCCAGCTCGCGCGCCTCCTGCGGCGAGACGCCCAGGTGCTGCACGAGGGCCTCAAGGGTCGGGAGCAGCGACCCGGGGGCGCACAGGAGCAGGGCGGGCTCGCGGCGCAGCAGGCGCCGCGCAAAGGGGCCCGTGGTCGCCGCCTCCCAGGCGTCAAAGGCGGCGGCGGCGGCGACAGGGCCCAGCTCTGCGAGGCGGGCGGCGCGCGCGTGCGCGCTCGGGCGGTCCTGGGGCGCGACAATGAGGTCCGGGAGGGGGGTGAGGCCGCGCGCCTCGAGGGCGGCGGCGACCAGCGCCAGCTGGCGGCGGTGCTCGTCCGAGAGGACGAGCGCCGACGAGGGCGGCGCGCGCGCGGCGGCGGGCATGGCGGCAAAGGCGGCGGCGGCGGCGGCGGCGGCGGCGTCGGCCGCGCTCGCGCTCGCTGGGGGCCCCTCGTCGTCCGACTCGCTCTCGCTGTCGTCGTAGTCGGCGCCGCCCGAGGATGAGGAGGCGGCGGCCGAGACCGAAGCGGGCCGCGGCGCCCGCGCAAGCCCGCCCGCCAGCGCGGCGGCGCCGCCCGCGCAGAGCGCGGCGGGCAGGCGGCCGTCGCCCCAGAGCGGGTCGCGCTCGGCGGCCTGGCGCGCCTCGTCCGGCAGCTCCCACTCGAGCGCGGCCTGGAGCAGGCCGTCGTAGGCGTCATTGGCGCGGTCGGCGCGCGAGGCATTGGGCGGGCGCGAGGAGGCGGGGCGCGTCGCGGACGAAGAGGAAGAGGACGACGGGTCGGCCGTCGGGGGGCGGCGGCCGCCTGTGCCGCGCTTTGCCGCCGCCGCCGCCGCCGCCGCCGACCCGCCGCCGCCGCCGCCCACCTTTTGCACGCGCTCCATCGCGCGCTCGCGCGCCGCCTCGCGCAGGTCCGCGACCGCCCGCTGCCGCTGCCCCTCGTCCGCCTCCTCCAGCGCGGGGGGCGGCCCGCGCACCAGCTGCACGGCCCGGCCGTCGCGACGGCGCTGGAGGCGGCGCTCCAGCGCGCGCCGCAGCACGTCCGACACGGGCGCCGACGGCTGGTCGGGCGACAGCGCGTAGTAGCGCATGGGGGTGGGCGGGGGGGCGGCGGGCGGAGCGAGGCGGGCGCGCAGGGCCTGCTGCTGCCTGCGGCGCCTCTGCTCCTGCTGCTGCTGCAGCTGCCGCGGCGTCTTTTGCTGCGGGGGCGGCTTTGCGGCGGCGGCGGGGGCGGCGGCGGGGGCCGGGGCCGCAGGCGCGGACGCCGCTTTGTTGCCCCCCTCGCGCCGGTTCAGGAGCGACGCGCCGCGCTTGGAGGCGTCGCGCTTGGCGGTGGCGACGACGGCATCCGTCGCCCGCTTCAATTTCGCCGCCGTCTTGGCCGCGTGCTGCTGCTGCTTTTCCAGCGCCGGCGGCGCCTTGGCTGCCGCCGCGCCGCCGCCGCCGCCCGCTGCCGGCGCCGCAGGCGCTGCCGCGCCCTGCTCTGCCCGCGACGCCGACGAGGGGCGGCGGCGGCGACGAGGGGGCGCCGCAGCGGCTGCCGCAGTCTCATCAGGCACGACTGCGGCCGGTGCTAGCGCCGGGGCCTCGACCGGTGCTGCAGGGGCAGCAGCCGCGGCGGCAGCGGCGGGCGGCGCCGCCGCGGCCGCCGCCGCCGCGCCAGGCCGCGCCTCGAGCGGGCGGCGGGCCGAGGAGGAGGGGCGCGGCCGCGACGACGGCGACGCCGTCCACCCTGCGGCCGCTGGCAGGCGCGACGCGGGCGCGACGGGCCACGACCCTGACGGCGTCCGCAGGGTCGCGCCCGTGCGGATCGCGCGCATCCTTCCCGGGAAGCTCTGGGAAAGGGGGGGGAGGGGGGGGGCCGCGTGGCGTTTGTGGGAGGGGCGGAAGGAAAAAGTGCGGCCTCGTGAGAAAAATGAGGGGACAACGACGCCCAAGGACCCTTGGATGCGGCGCGCCAATCTCAAATTGCGTGACAACGTGTGGGAGGACACTCGTGCGGGGCGGGGGCGGGCCGCGATGCGCCTCTGGGGGCAAGCTTGGCGTGAGGTTTGCGCGTGGAAAAAAGGGCACAGAGGGGAAAAGGTGTCCCGAGAGTAGGGTGTTTCGACTAGGCCCCCCGCGATTGGACGCTTGGGTGGTGAAGTTCTAGAATGGAAAGGCTGCGCTCAGGTTGTCGGGCGCCTCGCCCCTTGTCCCCTTCTCAAAAGCCGCCGCCGCCGCCGCCGCCGCTCAGCGGCCGCCCCGGTGCTGCCTGTCGGCCCGCGGCGGCGGCGGCGGCGGCGGCTTTGCGGGCGCCAGGCCCTCGAGCCCCAAGGCGCACCTGTCCAGGTGCACGACCCGGTGCAGCGCGCGCGCCGCCCAGTAGAGCGCGAAGGCGCCGGCGCCGACCGCCACCGACGCGACGCACAGGGCCGCGGCCACCGCTGGCGCGAGCCACGGCGCCGGCGTCCCGGCGACGGCGCCGGCGACGCCAGCGGGCACGCGCGGCGGCAGGACGGCCGACGCACCGAGCCCCGTGAAGACGACGCCAAAGGGGAAGCGCCAGAAGGCGTCGAGCCAGCACACGGCGACGCACCCGGCCTCGCGCAGCAGCAAGAGGCGGACGTGGCCGTAGGCGGCGGCCGCGGCGCCGTGGACGGCCAGCCAGGGCAGGCAGAGCGGGGCGCGCCACGCGGCGCCCGCGCGCGCGGGCTGCAGCAGCGCGGCGCCCGCCAGCGCCGGCAGCAGCTCGAGCAGCCGAACCACCCCCTGGGCCGCGAGCATGGCGTGCGCGCGGCGCAGGGACGCGGCCTCGGGCCCGGCCTGCGGGACGCGGCCGCCGCCTAAGCCGCTGCGGGCGGCGCCCGGCGCGGCGAAAGATGAGGGGGGCGGGAGGAGCGGGCAGGACGAGGGCGACCGGGCGGCGGCGCGTTCGGCGGCGGCGGCGGCGTGTTCGGCGGCGGCGGCGGCGGCGGCGGCGGCATAAGGGTGGTCGAGCAGGGGGATCCATCCGGGCGCCTGCGCGGGCGCGGCCGTGAGGACGGGCAAGGCGCCGGCGCCCTTGCGCCACCCGCCGCCGCAGCCCGACGGGCTGACGTCGTCGTCGTCGTCGTCGTCGGTGCCATCGCCGCCCGCAAAACGCGGCGAGCCGCCGTTTCCGCCGCTGCCGCCGCCGCCGCTGCTGCCGCCGCGCGCGTGCAGCGCCCGCCGCACGCCCGCGAGCCGCTGGCCCTTGCGGCTGTCCGGACGCGGGGGCAGGGCATCCGCTGCCGCCTCCGAAAGCACCAGTAGCGAGCCCGGGCGGCTGCGGAGCAGGCCGAGCGTGCCGGGAACGGGCGCGGCGGCGGCGCCGCCCAGAGCTGTCAATTCAATGTCTGTCGGCGGCGCTGCCCCCGCGGCCGCCGCCGCCGCCGCTCCTCCTGCTCCTCCTCCTCCGTGTCCCATCCCGCCGCCACCCCCAGTGACAGGCAGCGTGGCCGCGGCCATCATGGACGCCGACGCGCTGCTGCCGCTGCCGCGGCGGCGGTGGCGCGCGCCGCCCGCGGGGCCCGCGAGCAGGGCGCCGGCGCCGCGGCCGCCGACGACGGCGACGGCCGCCGCCGCTGCGCCCTCCTCGGCGGCGGACGAGGCATCGTCGTCTGCGGCGGCGGCGGAAGAGGCGGCAGCTCCGGGCGCCGAGCCGACGCCGTCCCCGGCAGCGGCGTGGCGCGCACTGGCACCGCCACCACCGCCGCCGTTACCGCCGCCGCCGAGGAGCGCGCCCATCGACGCCGACACCGCCAGGAGCCTGCCGCGCAGGCCGCCGCCGCCGCCGAGGCCGGCGCCTGCTCGCCGATTGCCGCCGCCGGCCTTGCCCCTTGCGCCGCCCTTCCCGCCCGCCGCCGCCGACGCCTCGGCGCGCGCCGCGTCGCCCTCCATTGCCCCGAGCGCCTGCTCGAGCAGGACGAGCGATCCCGCGTGCGCCAGCGCGAGCAAGACCACCAGCGCCGGGCCCTCCCACGACCGCAGCAGCGCCCCTCCCGCGCCCAGCAAGCCGGGCAGCGCGCACGCCGCGCCCAGGGCCAGCGCGGGCAGCTCCCCGGGGCGCGGGCGGTCCACGCCCGCGCGCGACGCCAGCAGCGCGGCGACGAGCGGGTGTGCGGCATAGGCGGCGGCGTAGGCGGGCCCGAGGCGCGCGCGCATCGGGCGCCAGCCGCCCGTGAGCCAGGGCCCCGCGGCGGCGGCCAGGACGGCGCCGGGCAGCAGCAGGCGGGCGCACGTGCGTCCGGAGGCCGGGGGGGGGAGGAACGGCGGCGGCGGGGGGGGGGGCATAGAGAGCCGGGGTCGCCGCTCGTCGGGCGGCAAGAGCGGCGAGGGCTGCTGCTGCTGCTGCTGTTGCTGCTGCTGCTGCTGCTGCTGCTGCTGCTGCTGCTGCTGCTGCCGCCGCTGCTCCTCCTGAGCGTCGTCCTCCTCCTGCTTCTGCTTCCCCGCCTCGGCCGCGGCCAAAAGCATGCCACCGCTGCTGCCCGCGCGCCGCAGGCCCTCCGAGGGCGGGTGCTGGCTGGGGTGGTGCGGCAGGACGGCTGGGGCGGGGGCCTCGGCCGCCGCCGCCGTCGCCGCCTGCTGCTGCTGCTGCTGCCGCCGCGACCGCAAGAGGTGCGCCGCGGCCAGCACCCCAGCCAGGGGGGCGGCGGCGACGATCGGGGCCTGCCACCTCAGGCCCACGCGCACGGTCCAGGCGCTCGCGGGGCTCCCGCCCGAGAACAGCCGGGTCATGTAGGAGCACAGCCACAGCGCCCACAGCGCCAGCGCCAGCGCCAGGCCGCGGCGCGCGGCGGCAGAGTGCCGCCACAGGGCGCGCGGGAGGGAGCGCAGCGACGGCGGCGGCGGGGCGGTCGTCGCCGCCGCCGCCGGCGCTCGGTTTGGGGCTTGTGGCGACGGCGGCGGGGGGCGCCACTGCTGCTGCTGCCGCTCCTGCTGCTCCTGCTGCTGCTGCTGCTGCTGATAGTTGGGGGGGTGGCGGCCGCCGCCGCCGTTGCCGCCGCCGCCGCCGCCGCCGCCGCCGCCGCCGCCGAGGACCAGGAGCGCCGCTGGCGCCCGGGGGGCCGCGTCGTCTGCCTCTGCTCCCGCCCCTGGTCCTGCTGCAATCGCCATCACCATCGCCCCCCCCCCGCCTCCTCCTCCTTGCTCCTCCTGCCCGGCCACCCTCGCGTAGGCCATCAGGTTGTGGTTGCCGCGTTTGATGAAGCACGGCGACGGCGACAGTTACGGCGACACTCCGCGGCGCGCGCCGATGGCGGTGCCGACGCCGCGGCAATGGGGAACACAAACTTTTGTTTGTCCTGCCAGCCGCTGCGGGCTCGTTGGTGCGCGCTGGTTGCGTTAGGGTCCTGGCGTTGGGATCGTGTCGCTCGGTAGGTGCTGCTGTTGCGATTGGTTGTTCTGCGCGGCGGGGAGAGCACGAGAAAGAGGGAAGGGTGGGGAGCTGCGGGAGAGGGGGCAACAGGATATTCGTGCCGCGCGCCAAAGACGGGCCCGAAACTAGGCGAGAGCGACGCGGGGTCACCGATGCGGCGCAATCAATGATGTTTGGCGGGGGAGGAGGGGGGGAGGGGGCCAACTAGGGAGGTGGCGATTTCATGGAGACTTAGTGGAACGTTGAAGGAACTTCTTTTCGCCCCCCCGCCCTCTCCCCCCTCCTCGACAAGAAACGCATCCGCGCGACAGGGGCGGATAGACAATCACGCGCACACATTGCCACCCATTGATTGGAGAGCCCCGCAGGAACAAAAGAGCAGACGTCGCGAAACAAAACAAAAACCATGGCCGAGAACCTGGCTCAGTACCTCGGCGCCGTGTCGCCCATCCCGGGTCCCGGCGGGGGGCGCGCGCACGACGACTGCGGCGGGTCGGAGCTGTCGTTCCGGCCCGACGCGCACGGCGTGGACGCGTCGTCGCGCCCGCCGCTCGGGCGCGTGGAGGTGAGGGCAAGCGTTGGGTTTGCGAATGTGCCGTCGGGCGCGGCGTCGAAAGTTGGCTGTCGCCGTTTGAAAACGAAACCAAAAACACAACGCCTCGGCGTCCTCCCTTTCCTCCGCCCGTCCTGCTTCTTTCCCGTCGCAGCAACGGTCACCTCAACCCGTCCGCGCACACTCACTCATCCTGTGCAACCGACTGGTGTTGCCTCCCATCAAAAAACAAAAACAACAGGCCAACACCGCCTTTGGTGGCGGCTTTAGCTTTGGCGCCGGCGCCCACGCGGCGCCCGCCGGCAAGCCGGCGCCCGCCCCGGCCTCCGCCGACGAGGACGCGGCGACCAAGCCGCGCTTCAACTTTAGCTTTGGCCAGGCGGGGACGGCGACGGCCACGGGGACGACGGCCGGCAACCACGTGGCCAAGCCGCGCCGCACGCTCGCCCCCTCGGCGCAGGCGCGCTACGGCGCCGGCCTTGGCGGTGGCGCCGCCGACGAGCCGCCGCCGCCGCTCTCCTCGGCCGCCGCCGCCGGGCCCGGCCCCGATTCCGTGCCGCCGCTGGGCGGCGGCGGCTCCTCGATGCTTCGCTACAGCACGTCCGGGGTGGGCCTGCCGCCCGCCACGCTGCGCCCCTCGGCGATGACCGGCGGCCACACCGCGACCGCGAGCGGCCTCTCGTACGGCGCGAGCAGGCCCTCGACGCTCGGCGCGTCCTCGGCCGCCGCCGGCGCGACGGCGACGGCGACGGCGACGGCGCCGGCGGCCGCGGCGCACCCCTCCTCGTCCTACGCGCCCCACCCGCGCTCGACCACCTCGTCGTACGGCAGCACGGCCGGCCTACGGGCCTCGGCGGGGCCGACGGCCCAGATGCAGTCGCTGCAGCAGCGCGCGGCGGCCGTGGGCGTCTCCCAGCAGCAGCAGCAGCAGCAGCAGCAAACGGCGGGCTACGGGTCGCGCGTGGGCGGCGGCGGCGGCACGGCCGGCCTCTTCTCGTCGCGCCCGTCGTCGCAGCAGCCGCAGGCGCCGCCGCCGGCGACGCCGCCGGACGCCGTCGTTCGCGGCGGCGCCGCCGCCGCCGCCAACCACCCCCGCGCCCCGGCCGCCGCCCCCGCCTCCCCCGCCCCCAGCAGCGCCCGCACCCGCGCCGCCACCCCCACCCCTCGCCCCCTGCTGCCCACGGGCACCTACCTGGACGTGCTGACGTGGCGCGACGCCGGCCGCTCGGGCGCGCACCTGGCGCTCGGCCTGCTGGCGCTGGCGGCGGCGGCCGGCGCCGCCTACTACCCGCACGGCGTCTCGGGCCTCACCGCGGTGGCCTGCCTCGGCATGCTCGACCTGGCCGTCAACTTTGCCCGCTTCTTCACCCCCTTCTCGGACCGCGCGCGCCTGCGCTGGGCCGGCTCGGCCGCCCTGGACGAGCTCAGCGCCGCCGCCGCCGGCCTGGTGCGGTCGCTCGGCGCCGCGCACGACCGGTGGCTGTCGGCGTCGGACCCGTCCGCCACCCTGCGCGCGGCCGTAGCCCTGTGGGGCGCCGCCGTGGTCGGCACCCTGGGCCTCCCGCCCCTGGCCCTGGCCGCGGGCGCGTGGGTCGCCCTGTTCACCGTCCCCTGGGCGCTCCTGACGCAGGGCCGCCGCGCGCGCGCGCTGCGCCGCGCGCTGCTGCGCGCCCCCGTGGCGGGCCCGGCCCTGGCCGCGGTCGAGGCGGCCGCCGGCTGCATGCGCGGGATGCCCCGCGTCAGCCGGCTCCTGGGCACGGTCGTGGGCCTGGCCGCGCTCGCGGGCTGGACGCGCTCCTGGCCGCAGGTCGCCGCCGGCGTGTTTGCGTGCGCCTGCCAGTGGCGGACGGCGCTGGCGCCCGCTGAGATCGAGTCGATCCGCTCGGCGGCCGAGCCGTGGACGCAGAGCGTGCGCAAGATGGGGAACCGGCTGTCGGCGGCCATGGAGGACGCGTTCGCGGGCGGGGGGCCGGGCGGCGGCGCGAGCGCGTCATACGTGGCCGCCGCCGCGGGAGGCGCCGCGGGGCGGGCGGTGGGCAGCAGCGTCGGCATGGGCGGCGGCGGCGGCGGCCTCGCGGCGCGCGTCGCCGCCGGCCGCTCGTACTATTGATGCCGCGTCGTCGATTCTCGGAGATGAACGCAGAGGCCACATCAGAACCACCACCTGCCACATCGCGTTTGACCTCAGTCTTGCTTGCAACACACAGATTGGACTCTAGCGCTTGCGGCGCCTCAAATCGGAGAACCGACCTCATCACTCTCTCTATTTCAATCGCGCCTGGCGCGCAGCACACACGCCCGTTCTTGCCCCCGCGCGATCGAGGGCGGCATAGGCTGCACTCGAGCACTGCATCCCCAGCTTCGCGCGACCTGAGAGTCCGCCGATTGGCCGGGAAAAGGGGGCGATTGACAGAGCGTCCTCTCCTCTCCTCTCCTGCGAGGACCTGGAGTCCGCCATCGAGCCCAGTTTCAGATGCGCCCCTACCTCGACACCGAGGCGGCCGCCTCCTTGCCGAGGCCCGCCCTGGACCTCGACCGCCCGGCCCTCGCCGTCTTTCTGCGCGAGCACTGCCCGGCGCTGTTTCCTGCGTCGCCCGCGTTTGCGTCGGCGTCGGCGCCCGGCCGCCCCTCGCCGTCGCCCGACCCCCCGTCCTGCGACGACATCGACGTGCGCCAGTTTGGCCACGGCCAGAGCAACCCGACCTACCTGGTCACGGACGGGCGCACGGGCGCGCGCGTCGTTCTGCGCAAGCAGCCGCCCGGCCGGCTGCTGCACTCGGCGCACGCCGTCGACCGCGAGTTCCGCCTGCTGTCGGCGCTGAGCGCCGCCGCCGCCGCCGCCGCCGGCCTGCCCGTCCCGACGCCGCTCGCCTTTTCGCGCGACGGCGCGGGCCTCGACGGCCGTCGGGCGGGCAAGAACGCGTCGTCACCGACCCCCGGCGCCCAGTTCTACGTCATGTCGTTCGCGCCCGGGCGCGTCTACCTCGACCCTCGCATGCCGGGCGAGCCCGCGCGGCGCCGCGCGGGCGCCTACGCGGCGATGGCCGAGGCGCTGGCCGCGCTGCACTCGGTCGACGCGTCGGCGGCGGGCCTGGTGGGCGGCGGGGGGAACGGCGGCGGGGCGGCGGCGGCGGCGGCGGTGGGTCCCGGCCGTTTGGCGGGCAGGAGCAGCACGACCAGCAGCAGGGGCAGCAGGAGCAGCAGCAGGCGTTCGGCAACCCGCGCGGCTACTGCGCGCGGCAGGTGGAGCGCTGGGCGCGGCAGTACGCCGAGAGCGGCGGGCGCGACGCGGGCGTCGGGCGGCTCGCCGGCTGGCTGCGGCTGCATGCGCCGCGGGCGTCGGCGGCGGCGGCGGGGGGCTTGAAGCAGCCGCCGCAGCAGCAGCATGAGGAGGAGCAGGAGCCTGAGGGGGCGATCGTGCACGGCGACTTCAGGCTCGACAACATCGTGTTTGACGGCGCGTGGGCCACGTCTCCTGCCGGCTCGCTCCCGGCCGCCTCGTCGCCGTCCTCGCCGCCTTCCTTTGCCGACGCGCCGGCCGCGCCCGTCGCCGCCGTGCTCGACTGGGAGCTCGCGACCCTCGGCGACCCGTGGTCCGACGTGGCCTATATGTGCCTGCCCTACCACCTGCCCCGCGGTGCCCTGCCCTCCATCTCCCTGGGGGACGGGGCGGGGCTGCCGGAGGGCGTGCCGACAGAGGCGGAGCTGCTCGCGCGCTACTGCTCGGCGCTCGAGCGGCGGCGGCGGATGATGCGGCCGCGGCGGCAGCAGGGCGCTGGCGGCGGCGGCGGCGGCGGCGCGGCCTCTTCCCCTCCTCCGGTCCGCCCTCCGTCCCCCGCGCGCTGGGGCTTCTACGTCGCCCTCTCTGCCTTCCGCCTCCTGGCCATCCTCGAGGGCGTCCGCACGCGCGCCCGCGCGGGCAACGCCTCGAGCGCCGCCGCCTCGGCGCTCGCCAGCGACGCCGCGATCGCCGCGCTGCTGGCCGCCGCCGAGGCCGCCGTCGCCTCGGCGTCGCCCGCCGCCCCCGCCCCCTCTCCATGCCCCCCGTCCCGCGTCCGCTCGACCCTCGCCCAGCCCTCCCCCCGCGCCGCCGAGCTCCTCGCCCGCGTGCGCGCCTTCGTGCGCGACCGGGTCTTGCCCGCCGAGCCCGCGCTGTCGGCGCACGCGCTTTCTGACCGCCGCTGGACCATCCACCCCTTGCAGGAGGCGCTCAAGCGGGAGGCCAAGGCCGCGGGGCTGTGGAACCTGTGGATCCCGGGAGGGATGGCGCGCGACTGCGTGCGGCCCTTCCTGGAGCGGCTGGTTCGGGAGGGAGCAGCCGGAGGAGGAGGAGGAGCAGACGGGGGCGGCGGCGTTGGCGTCGGCGTTGGCGGGGCGCCGGCGTCGTCAGCGCCCGCGGCGCCCATCTCGCCCGTCTCGCCCGAGGAGGCGCGCCTGCTGCTCGGCCCGGGCCTCACCAACGCCGACTACGCCCACGTGTGCGAGGCCATGGGCCGCAGTCTCTGGGCCCCCGAGTGCTTCAACTGCTCCGCCCCGGACACGGGAAACATGGAAGTCCTCGCGCGCTACGGCGACCGGGGGCAGCAGAGGACCTGGCTGCTGCCGCTGCTGCGGGGCGACGTGCGCTCCTGCTTTGCGATGACGGAGCGGCCCGTCGCCTCGTCGGACGCCACCAACATCCAGGCGCGCATCGAGCGGGTGGCCGGCGCGGGCGCCGACGGGGGGGACGCCCTGCGGCTGACGGGCGTCAAGTGGTGGACGAGCGGCGCGATGGACCCGCGCTGCGCGGTGGCCATCTTCATGGGCAGGGGGCCGGCGCCGCCCGCCCATGAGGAGGCGGGGGGGGACGGGGCGGGGGGCGGCGGCGGCGGCGGCGGCGGCGGCAAGAAATACCCTCACGCGCGCCAGTCCATGGTCCTCGTGCCCATGCGCACCACCCGCGGTGTCACCGTCGTCCGCCCCCTCACCGTCTACGGCTATGACGACGCGCCGCACGGCCACGCAGAGGTGGCCTTCGACGGCGCCATGGTGGACGCGCGGTCGTCGGTGCTGCTGGGCGCCGGGCGCGGGTTCGAGATCGCTCAAGGGCGTCTGGGCCCCGGGCGCCTGCACCACTGCATGCGCCTGATCGGGGCGGGCGAGCGCGCGCTCGAGTGCTGGGCTGACCGCGCAAGGGCGCGCGTCGCCTTTGGCGGCCCGCTCAGCGAGCTCGGCGGCCTGCGCGCCGACTTTGCCCGCCGCCGCGTCGACCTGGACGCCGCGCGCCTGCTGGTGCTGGACGCGGCCGCCGCCCTGGACGCCGTGGGGCACAAGGCGGCGCGCGGGCAGATCGCCGCGGCCAAAGTGGCGGCGCCGCGGGCCGCCCTCGCCGCGCTCGACGGCTCTGTGCAGGCGCACGGCGGCGCGGGCGTGAGCGCCGACTTCCCGATGAGCGCGCTGTGGGCGGCCGCGCGAACGCTGCGCATCGCGGACGGGCCAGACGAGGTGCACCTCGAGTCGCTGGCCAAGCTGGAGCTGGGGCCCGCGAGGGGCGTGCGGGCGAGGCTGTGATCGGGTGGAGCAGAGGAGGGGGGACGACGCTTTTTGAGCGTTTTTTCATTTTTTGGCGTCGCCCGTTTTTTATCTGCGACCACGCCGCTGACGCATAACCCCACGTGCAGCATCATGACGTAAAGCTCGGCCAAAAACGCGCACGTGTGACGACCGTATTCCATTCGTTAGTCGAGTGTGTGCGCGTGTTTGCGCGTATGTTACATGAGTGGAATGGAAGAGAAATGCGCCGACCGCGGGCCGGCGCCTCACGCGGCCTCCCGAGCCCCGCCGGCCGTCGCCTCCGCCCCGACGACGCGAGGCGCCGCCCACCCCTCCACGAGCGGCGCCCCGCCCGACGCGGCCGCCGCATCGGCCGCCGCCCCCTCGTCCACCACGGCCAAAAAGGGCCTCGTCGTGATTCCGCAATCCACGCCGAAGCCGCGCTTGACGCGCACGAACCCGTCCGAGCCCCACATCGCGCCCCACGAGTTCTTGATTAGCCAGTAGTCGGCGCCCTCGGGCGACGTGCCATACCCGACGAGCAAGACGGCGTGGTCTAGGTCGCGCGGCCGCCAGCCGCACTCGGGCGACCAGTAGACGCCCTCGCCGTAAAACTTGAACGAGAGGGGGGAGGCGTCGATGGACACGGCGACGGGGCCGTGGCGGGCGACCGCGTCCATGAGGGCCGCGTCGTCGTGCGGGCGGACGGCGGCGACGCCGCGGAAGCGGGCGACGCCGCGCGGCGGGCCGTCGGCGTCGGCGTCTGCTTGGACCGCCGTCAACCCCTCGCCCGCGGCCCAGCTCCCGCCCCGCGCGGGCGTCCGCCCGCGGTTGAGCGGCCACGCCCCCGCGTCGCCGCACCACGCGTCCGCGTTCGTGTACGGATAAAACTCGTCCGAGACGGCCCCGCCGGAGACCGAAGAATCCGCCACATAGGCGATGGCGCGCTCGGCCCACCCGCCGCCGCACCCGTTGTTGCCCGTGCGCCAAGCGCAGTCGACCATCTGCTGCTGCGACAGGGCTCGGGCCTGCCCCGTGGCCACGGCCCAGGCGCCGCCCATGGCGCCCGCGGCCGCGAACGCCCAGCAGCTGCCGCACGTGCCCTGGTCGCTGGGCGCGCCCGGGTCGGCGGCCGTGCCGCGCCAGTCTACTTCGCGCGGCGGCGGGCGGCGCTTCTGCTTCCTCCTGTTCCCCGCGACGGATCCGTCCGTCGTCTCGTAGGAGGGGACCAGCGTGCCCAGGTGGTAGCGGCGCAGGTGCGCCGGCAGGGCCAGGGCGTCGGCGCGCGCGAGCGTGTCCTCGTCCGCCAGGCCCCCGAGCGCGGCGGCGCGCGCAGCGCGGCGCCGCCGCTCGGCCAGGCCGCCCGCGCCGGAGGCCATCGTGGCGGCGTACTCCTCCTGGGTCAGCGACGCGAGGTGGTTCATGCGCAGGAGGGGGCGTGCGAGCGAAGAGGACAAGGCCAGCCAGACGTCGCTGCCGTTGCCGCCGCCGCCCCCGTTTGTCGGCGCCAGTTCGCCCCCCTGCCGCCGCAGTGAGCGCAGCTCCTCCTCGCGCCGCCCGTTCCACTCTTCGACGTAGGCCAGGGCGTGGCGGCGCGCGAGGGCGCGGCGTGTCGAGAGGGGAGCATCCGACATGTCGGAGGCAGCATCACCGCTCCCTCCACCGCTTGCCAGGGGCAGCAGCCGAGGAGACAGAGACGAGGCCGCCGCCGCCGCCGCCGCCGCCGCCCCCCGCTCGCCGAGGGCGGCCTCCGCCCTCGGAACCGACCACGGCATCGCGGCCGCTGCCTGCGCCGCCACCCCCGCAAACGTGCGCGAGTTGTGCTCCGCGGGTGCGCGCGCGCGGGGGCACGCGTCCGGGATGGCAAACTCATCACCGCCCTCGCCGCCTCCGCCGTCGCTGCCGCCGTCGCCGTCGCTGCCGCTATCGCCGCCGTCCTTGCCCCCGTCGGCGTCAAAGTCGCGCGCCTCGAACGCCTCAAAGTCGAGCAGGTACTCGTCGTAGTGCGAGGCCGCCATGATGTTGTACCCCACCATGTAGAGGCGGAGCGGCGCGCCCGTGCGCGCGTCCACGTAGAAGCGGTAGGAGGACGTCTTGGCCCCTCCCGGGTGCCGAGTGCTGTTGGACCAGACCACGGCCTCGCGCATCCGCTGCGGCTTGAGCTCGGCGCCGCCGCCGGCTTTAAGCGCGCGGGGCGAGACGGCGGGGACGAGGGCGCGGCCGGCGTACTGCCAGTCGGGGCGCGACACGACGGGCAGGGGCGCCAGCGAGGGGAGGCCGTTGCCGCGCCGCCCGCCGCCGGCGGCGGTGGGCCCCGCGGGCTCGGCCATCTGGTCGCAGGCCGTGGCGTTGACGCGCGGGTAGGCGCTGTACACGACCCCCTGGGCGGTCACCGTCACGTCCTGGCCGTCGTACAGCTCCAGGCGCAGGCGCTCGCTGCGGTAGCGCCACGCCGCCCGGCCGTCGCCGCCTCCGTCTCCGTCGGCGCCGGCGCCCGCGCCCGCGCCCGCGCCCTCGCTTGCGCGCCCGCCCGGCTCTTGCTGCTCGGTGCCGGCGTCGTAGACGACGCGGACGGGCATGTGGAGGCCGCCTGTCTGCAGGGCGGTCACGTAGGGCAGCGTCAGCGTGTAGCGGGCCTGTTGTGTTTTTTTGGGATTCGGTTTTTTGAGCGAGAGAGCGAGAGACGGGGTTTGGCGGGTGTGGCGCGTCGGCGTCGAACGCGTTTGGGTGTTTCTCTCCCTCGCATCGACCGCTCTCTCCTTCCACGTCCATCGGCCGAGAGCTCGGGTCAGGCACGCGCTCGATTGCCGCACGCGCGGCCGCAGGCAACAGAGGACCAGGCCCACGTTCGCCCGTCCCGTGAATCAAGTCTCGGTTGCCACGGTCACCTCAAACGAGCGCGGCCAGACGGGCGGCTCCGGCTCCTCTTCCGCATCCGTCGCAAAGCCCGATTCCGCGATCAGGTGCTCCCCGCGGAAGGGTTCCCGGGCGGCGGCGGCGCCCGCGCACGCCAGGAGGACGATCAAGAGCCGCGTCCTCATATTTTGAAAAAGCGGTGAAGGGTGTTTGGGTTTTCGATGCGCGCGCGCGAAAGGCTCGCTTGTTGTCGCTCTTTCTCTCTCTCTTAGACCTTCGATGACGGCGGGACCATGTCGAGACGAGGCCGATTGATCGGGTCTGGAGGAGGAAGGGTTTGCAATGGCAATGTTATTTGGCGACGCCTTGTCGCATGATGAAACCGCAGCGCTGATGGCCGAAACGCTTGGGGCCTGGGCGCCCGCCGCCGCCGCCGCCGCCCCTGTCGCCGCCGCCGCCCCCGCCGCCGCGGGGGCGACAGCGACCGCGGGGCCCGCGTCCCTTGGTCTGTGTTTTCAATGCGCGCGCTCTGCACACGACTCAGGCCTCCCGGCTCGATTCGAACCTTCCTTTGTTGCGGCCGCCCGGCTGATGGAGTTGGCCGACGCCAGCGAGCCAGCAAGCAAGTGACGCTTGGGGGTCGAGCGACAGCAGCAGCAGCAGCAGCAGCAGCAGCAGCAGCAGCAGCAGCAGCAGCAGCAGCAGCAAAACGTCGTTCAACGTCTGGAGAAGAAAGGGGGTGGCTCCTCACACGCCCATCGGATCGTACGCCTTGACCGTCCTCTCCGTGTCTGCGACCGCCAGGAGGACGCCGGTCGGCCCCGAGACGACGTCGACGATCGCGTTGACCTTGGCGCCGCGCCTCGGCATAGAGGCCTGCCAGTGCAGAGCCGGCTCGAACGCGAGGGGCGACGGCGGGTGGCGCGGCGAAGGCCGGGGCGCGCGCGCCGCCGGCCGCCCCTCCGGGCCCCAGTACCACAGGCACACGCGGCCGTCGTCGCCCCCGGTGGCGAGCATGAGGACCTGGCCCTCGAGCGGGGCCGCGACGCGCACGAACCGAGCGCACGAGGCCGCGCGCCGGTGCGCGTCGATGCGGACGCTCGGGTGGTCTCCGCCTCCGCCGCCGCCGCCGCCACCGCCGCTTCCGCCGCCGCCGCCGCCATCGTCCGCAAACAGCTCCGCAAACACCGCGACCACGCCGTCGCCGCGCGCCACGGCGGCGACAACGGTCTCGCGGCCGTGGCCGTCGACCGCCGCCGTAGTCGACATGCCCAGCACAAAGGGCGGGTTGCAGAGGCGGGGGCCGCCGACCTCGGCGCCCGACGCGAGCTCGGCCTCGCCGCCCATCTCCCACCGCCGGACGAGCCGGGGCGGGCGGCGGCTGCCGCCGCCGGGATCGTCCCGAAGCAGGCCCGTGTCACCCAACGCCACGCGGCTGTCGCAACCGCCGCTCAGCACCGCGACGGTCCGCCTCCGCTGCTGGTTGCCGTCACCGCCGCCGCCGCTGCCGCCGCCGCCGCCGCCGCCGGCCAGGGGCGGCGGCGCAAAGGCGACGGCGCAGCAGGGCGCGTCGCCGTGCGCGTTGCGCAGCAGGACCCTGCGCTTCAGGTGGAGGTGCTGCGGCTGGCGCCCGGCGGCCGGCGGCGCCGCCTCGCCCCGCAGCAGGTCAAACACGGCCACGTCGCCCGCGTCGTCCGCCGCCGCGAGCAGGCCCCCGCCTCCCGCGCCCCCGCTCGTGTCCAAGGCGGCGACGTTGTCGCGCGCGGCGTCGGCCGGCGACGAGCGCGCCAGGGGATTCCAGGCAGCGGGGCCCCCTGCTGCTGCTGCTGCCGCTGAAGCCGACGCCTTGAGCGCCCGCACGTCCAGGGCCACGACGCCCGTGCCCGCGGCCGCGTAGAGGATCTCGGGCCGGCGCGGACACCAGGCAACGGCGGCGACGATGCGGGCGTCGGCGTCGGCAAGGCGGCGCCGGCCGATCCCGCCGCCGCCGTCGCCGACGGTGCGGGCGTCGGCGTCGGCGTCGGCCGCGCGGGCGAACGAGTCCGCCGCCGAGGCGACGACGGCGCAAGGGGCCGGCGCGCGAAAGTCGTGCAGGACGAGCCAGCCGTCTTCTCCACCGCTCGCCAAGGTGTTGCTCTCGAATTGCGACGGGGCCAGGCAGATCACGCTGTCGCCGTGACCTCGGAACTCGCGGAGAGGTGCTGCTTGCTGATGGGCCATCGGTTGTCCTCAACGGTCAATCGCTACCGGTGCCTGCAGTGCCGACATAGTTGGGTGTGCGTGTCGCGCGGGCGCCTGGCCGGCTTTCTTTTTTGTTTGGGCGACGGCGTCGTCTGATCCGGAGGCCAGCGCGCGCGGAACGAGCGCCGTGACAGCCGGCGCGGCTCCCTCTCCGCCATCTCTCCTTCGGACCCTTATTTCCCCAACCCACTCGGGGAGCACATCCCAGTTCACCCGAAACCCTTGACAACCTCTCGAACTCTATCCACTGCCCCTCTACTTGCTCTCTCTCGGTCTCGGAGAGGATCGGCCCCCTCTGTCTCCCTCTCACGCGCGCCCTTGAGCCGGTTCGGACAAGCAGAGAGATCCCTGGATTGCGTTAATGATACCTGATGGAGGTGCCCTTGGCGCCCGGGCGGCAAAAGAGGCAAACGACGGCCGGCCGCTCGCCGAGGCGACGCCCACGACGGCGACAGTGACGCCGATGACCGCGAGCGACGGCGGCCTCGGCGAACCAACGGCCGCCTGTCGTTCCGCCGCGCCCGCCACCGCCCGCCGCCGTCGCTGCAACCTCGGCGACCGCGTTCGGACGCCGCTCAACGTCGCGCTGCTGGGCCTGGGCTGGGCGCTCGCCGCCTCGGGCCTCTTCGTCCAGGTGTCGACCACATCGCTGCTCGTCAACGCCCTGCGGCCCGGCACGCCCCTGGCCACCCTGCCGATCGCGCTCTTCTTTCTCGCGGCGGCGTCGGCGCTCGTGCCGCTCTCGCTGCTCGCGCGGCGGACGGGCCGCGCGCCCGTCTTTCTCGCCGCCACCGCCGCCGCCTGCGCCGGCGCCGCCCTGCAGCTGGGCGCCGCCTACGCGGCGGCGGCGGCGGCGGTCCCCAGCGCTGCCTCCGGCGCCCTCCCCGCCGCCGCCGCCGCCGCTCCGCTGGCCATGCTTTCGCTCGGCGCCGCGCTCCAGGGACCCTCGTTCGCCGCCGCCAACAACTACCGGTTCGCCGCCGCCGAGTTTGTCTCGCACCGTCCGTCGCGGCCGCGCGCGATTTCGCTCGTCGTCGCGAGCGCCGTCCTCGCCGCCGCCCTGGGACCAGAGGCGGCGCGGCGCGCCGCGCCCGCCGTCCCCTCCGCGCCGTACGCGGGGGCATACGCCTATTTGGCGGCGCTCTACGCGGCGCAGCTGCTCGCGCTTTGCTGCGTCGACTGGGGTTTGCTGGGGGAGCGGCAGGCGGCGGACGCCGAGCTCGGCGCGCTCGAGGCGGCGCGAAAATCCCGCGAGGAGTCCGGGCTGCTGGCGTTGCCGGCGGGCGCGGGGGCGGCGTCAGAGGCGGCGGCGGCGGCTGCGCAGGCGGCAGAGGAAGGGGCGGGCGCCAAGCCGGCGGCCGCGACCGCCCCGCAACAACAACACCAACGACAAGTGCCCACCCCCTACCGCGCGCTCCTGCTCACGCCCGACTTTGTCGTCGCCGCCGCCACCTGCGCCGGCGCATTTGCCTCCATGGCCGCGCTCATGGCCCTCGCCCCGCTGCGCGTCGTCGGCCTCGGCCTGGGGCCCGACGTCGCGTCGCGCGCGGTCGTCGTGCACATCGCCGCGATGTATCTGCCGGCGTTGGTGATGGGCGACGTCGTGCGCGTCGGCGGGATCGCCGCGCCCATGGCCGCCGGATTCGCAACGCTCCTCGCCGGCACGCTCGCCTTTTTGGGGGCGTCGCCCGCGTCGCCGTCGCCGTCGGCCTCGGCCGCCGCCGCCTACGCCGGCATGGTCTTGATCGGCGTCGGGTGGGCCGCGGCCTATGTTTCGGCCTCGGCCCTCGCGGCGTCGTGCTGCTCCGGCGAGCCGCCCGGGCGCCGCCTGCCCGTGCAGGCGGCGACGGACTCGTGCGTCCTGCTGCTGAGCGGCCTGGCGATGGGGTCGGCGACCCCCCTGCTGAGGGCCGAGCATTTTGGTTGGACGGGCATCCTGGCGCTCTACGCGTCGGCCAACGGGGCGCTCCTGGCGGTGGCGCTGGGGTGGGGCGGGCGGCGGCGGTGGCTCAAGGCGCGGAGGAGAGAGCGGGGGGGGGATAGATAGGAAGCGGATAGATTGGGCGGTTGGCGCGTCTCGGCTGGCGAGCGTCGCGCCGCGAGCGGTGCGCGAGAAGAAACGCGCGCGCGAGGACATGCCCCTCAACATCACATACGCAGCTCTCTTTCTATCTCTCTCATACGCTAGCTCCTGTACGACGTGCATCGGTCCTGGGTCCAAGCGCACCCGACCCGCCTCCTCCTGCTTCCCCCCCGTTTGGCGCGCGCATGGCCGGCCCCTTCTCCGGCGTCGCCTCCTCCTCCGGCCCCGCGCAATCGTCCCGCCTATTCCTGAATCGGCGCGCGCTCGAGAGCATGGCGCGCTCCCGCCCCGCCGCCGCCGCCCTCGCGCTCGGCGCGGTCGCATGCCTGCTCGCCGCGGCCTCGACGGCCGTGTCGTCCGCCCCCCGCCGCCGCGGCGCGCCGCCCCGCGGCGCCTCTGCCGACACCTACGCCTGGACGCGCCCCGCAGTCGTCGCCCTCGGCGACTCGATCACGGAGTACGCCCTAATCGAGGGCGGGTGGTGGCGCGGCTTCGCGGGAAACTACTCGCGAAAGGCCGACTGCGTGAACCGCGGCCTATCCGGCTACAACTCGCGCTGGGCGCTGGCCGCTGTTGACGAGGTCGTAGAGGCGCACGGACCCTTGATGGCGGCGGCGCTCGTGTGGTTCGGCGCCAACGATGCCAAGACGCCCGGGACGGGCGGGCCGCAGTCGTCGGTGCCGCTCGAGGAGTACGGGCAGAACTTGCGGGCGATCGCGCGCAAGTTGAAAACGGCGGGGAAGCAAGGAAGAAAGGGCGGCGGCGACGACGACACGGGGCCCGGCGACAACGGGGGCCGCGGCAACGGACTAGGGCTGAACAAGGCGACCCCGGCGCTGGGGGCGAGCCGCTGGCCCGCGCCCAGCGAGGACGAAGGGCCCGCGGTGGTCATCGTCACCCCGCCGCCCCTGCACGAGCAGATGTGGCTCGAGCGCATGAACGCGCGCGCCCGGTCCGAGGGCCGGGAAGATTTTCCCTCGAGCGACCGCCTCAACAGTCGCGTCGACGCCTACGCCGCCGAGGCCCGCCGCGCCGCCGAGGACGCCGGCGCGGCCGTCGCCGACGTGCATCGCGCCCTGACGGCGGCGGGCGCGGGGCGCGGGGACGACGCCGCGCGCCTCTTTTTCAGCGACGGCCTGCACCTGTCGCCGATGGGCAACGCCGTCGCGCTGCGCGAGATGCAGCGGGCGCTGGGGGGCACGGCCGCGGCGCCGGAGCGCCTGCCGGTGCACCTTCCGACCTTTTCGCAGGTGGACGCGAACGACCCGGCGCGCGGGACGTTTTGGCCGCTGATGGAGAGGGGCTACGGGCCCGCGGACGCAGGGGCGGCGGCAGAGGTGGCGGCGGCGGCGGCGGCGTGAGATTCTGTTTCTCCGCCGCGCGCTTGCGTTTTTCGAAACTCGGAGGTGGTTGTGACACGGCTCTCTCTCTCTCTGACTGTATATCACTTTTGACGATCCGAATGTATGAAACGAAAACAAGAGGGGGCCCTTGAGGGTCAAGGGAGGGTGGGCGCGCGCCTGCGGCGCAAACCATAATCCCCCGCCGGACATTTGGCGGGGTGGGTCGGCCGGGGGGGGGCGCGGTGGTGCGGGAGAGAAGAAAGAGAGAGGGCGCCTTGGTCGCGGCACAAAAGAACAACGCAAGGAACAGAGTAGCAACGAGAGATCCACAAAGGACAAGAACGATAGAAACGGGAGAAACCACACAGCAAATCACCTGGCCGCGGGAGGAGGCGGCGCCGTCGTCGCCTCGGGCGCGACCACGCCGGCCCCCACCGCCCCCGCCGCCGCGTCCAAAAAGGCCACCACGGCCGAGGCGCCAACGCGCCTCGCCTCGTCGACGGGCGCGCGCCCCCACCGGTCGCCCGCGCGCAGCAGCCGCGCGACGGCCGCCGAGGCGCGCGCGTCGCGCGAGGCCGCCGCCAGGGCTGCGCTCGCCTTGGCGGCGCCGGGCGCGCCCAGCGCGAGCGCCTGCCACGCGGCGGCGCGCTGCCGCTGCTGCGGCGGCGACGGCGCGCGCGGCGCGGGCAGGGATGGCGACGGCGACGACGGCGACGACGCCGACGACGACGCCGACGTTGCCGCCGCCGCCGCCGCCGACGCGTTTAGCGCCATGGTCGCTGCCGCCTCGACGATCGCGCGCGAGATGGCCAGGTTGCCCTCGGCCGCCGCGATGTGCAGGGGCGTGCGGCCGTCGTAGTCGGCGGCCCATGGCGGGGCCCCCGACGCGACCAGGCGCCGCAGCAGCGGCAGGTCGCAGTCAAACACGCAGCCGCAGAGCAGCGCGGCCGTCTCGTGCTCGCGCGGCTCGCCCGCGCCCGGCGGCAGCGGCGCGGCGGCGTAGCCGTCGTCGTCGTGCTCGTCCTGCCCGCCGGAGGAGCCGCCGCCCACCCGCGCGCCGCTGTAGAACGAGGCCACGGCGCTCTCAAAGTCGACCTCGCCGTCGCCGCCGCCGCCGCCGCCAGCGCCGCCGTCGAGCGACCCGAGCAGCGCGGCACCGCCCACCCGCGCGCCGGCCGCCACCAGCGCCGCCGCCACCCCGTCGTGACCGGCAAAGCATGCCTCGAGCAGCGCGCTGCGGCCCAGGCTGTCGCGGCGGCGCGGGTCGGCGCCCGACGCGAGCAGCAGCGCCACCACGTCCGCGTGCCCCTTGGCGGCCGCCAGCATGAGGCCCGTGCGGTTGTCGTAGTCGGCGGCGTCGGCGCCGACGCCCTGCGCCAGAAGCGCGCGCACGCGCCGCGCGTCGCCGCGGGAGCAGGCGTAAAGGAACCCTGTGACGGCCTCCTCGTCCTGCCGCGCGGCGTGGTCGGCAATCACGGCGTTGACGCGCATCAGGTTGCCGAGCACCAGGGCGCGGCGCGGCTCGGCGGCCGAGAGGGCTGCGGCCGCAGCGAGGTCGGCGGGGGGGATGTGGCCGCCGTTGCCGCCGTTGCTGCCGTTGCTGCCGTTGCTGCCGTTGCTGCTGCTGTATCCAAAGACGGTCGCCCCCGGCGGCGCCCGCCCGCCCGCGGCCGCAGCCGACGCCGCCGCCGCCGCGTTGAGCTCAGAGACCACCATCGACTCGGCGCGGCGACGCAGGTTCTCCAGCACCAGGCGGGCGGCCAGCGGGTGCTGCCGCGCGACGCCGTCGTACGCAGGGCGCGAGATCACCAGCAGGCGGCAGGCCGGAGTGGCGGCCGTCACGCTCTCGAGCGAGGTGGCGCCCGTGAAGAAGGCAACCTCTCCGACGAGCTGGCCAGGCGCGAGGATGCGGCGGGGCCGGCGGGCGGCGCTGCTGTCGGCGACGCTGCCGTCGGCGGCCGCGAGCGCGGCGGCGGCGGCGGCGGCGCTCGCGGCGCCGCTCGACTGGCGGACGCGACGGCGGCGGGGCTTGTTGGCGCCGCCGCCATTGCCGTCGAGCTGCTGCTGCTGGAAGTAGACCAGCGGGTCCCCTCCCCCGGCGATCGTGCCGCCCGCCCCTTGCTCGTCGTAGCTCAGCCACCCGAGCGCGCCCTCGCCGTCGAGCGACGACAGCGCGGGCGGCGGCGCCACGTCTGCGAGGGCGGCGGCCACCATGGCGCCGCTCGGGCCACCGCCGCCGCCGCCGCCGTCCAGGCTCGAGGAGGGCGAGCCCGCCCCTCCGGGCGACGAGGACAGGCTGCTGCCGCTGGAGCTGCCGCCGCCGCCGCCGCCGTACGCCGCCATCATGGCCGCGCTCGCCCCCTCCTGAAGCGCCTCCATGCTCGGCGCGCGCACCTCGACCGCGCCGCCGACCACCACGCACAGCTCGTTGACGGGGTCGCCCGCCGCCACGATCTCGACGCCGCGGCGGTAGAGCTCAACGCGCGCCGAGGCCAGCAGCGCGTCGAGAAAGCGGAGCGCGGGCGCGGGCACGCCGCCGGGCGACGACGACGCCGCGGACGACGCGGCGGCGGCGGCGATGGCGTTTGGCGGCGGCAAGGCCATCACGCCGTTGGCAGCAGCAGCCCCGCCCCTGGACGCGGGCGCCGGCGCTGCCGGCACCGCCGTGAACAGGTAGCAACCCCGTAGCAGCCCGCCGTACAGGTGCCGGAGAATTCGCCGGCGGATGGCCGTCGGGTAGATGGCGAGGACCGACTCGTCGGCCAGGCCGTCGGTCGGCGACGCGCCGCCGCCGCCGCCGCCTCCCCCTGCCATTGCCGCGACCATCATGGCCTGGCCCCCGGAGGACCCGGAGGCCGACCCCGCGCCGCCGCCGGGGTTGCCGCGGGGATCGACGGAGGACCCGCCCAAGGCGCCCAGGCCGCTGGCCGCGACGGTGCCGGCGGGCGTGCCGAGCAGAGAGCCGCCGTCGGGGCCGCCCGCCGCGGCCGACAGGGCCGAGGCCGCGCTCCCCGAGGAGATGCCGTCCAGGGCCGCGGGCATCAAGTCCCCGCCCCTACCCGGCGACGCCCCGCGAGACCCGCCACCGATCCCGCCGCCGCCATCGCCGCCGCCGCCGCCGTTTATTCCGCCGCCGCCGCCGCCGCCGCCCCCGCCCGCCGACGCCGAGCCCGCCAGGAAGGTGAGGCGCAGGTGATCCTCCATCGCCGACTGCAGCTCGGGCGGCAGCGCGTGCGCCGCCGCGAACGCCCGCAGGCCCGCGCTCAGCTCGCGGTAGCGGCCCGTGCGCTCGTCCTGCTTGACGACCAGGAGGGTGAGCGTCCCGAGCACATAAGCGCCGAGGGCGATCGACAGCAGCAAAAAGGCGCCGACGCGCATCGTGGCCGAGCCCACCTGCGCCAGGTCTTGGACGGACGTCATGTCGTTCCACTCGTTGCCGGCCATGGTGGTCAGCGCCCAGTAGTAGGACATGAGGTAGCGGCCCGCGGGGCCCGAGTCCTGGTAAAGGTCCGGGTTGGCGACGCCGACGAGCACCGCCGGCGAAAAGGCGCCCGCGCGCGCGCGCCACGCAAAGGCGGTCGCAAGCCAGTGGACGGCGTACCCTACGGCGGAGAAGTTGCGCGCGACGGTGGTGGCCAGCAAAGGGGTGGTGGTGGCGTACTCGAGGTAGGCGAAGAAGGAGCGCACGCGGCCGAGCCGGCCCAGGTGCAGCAGCTTGAGCGGCGCAGCCCAGGGCGCGGCGGCGACGGCGGCGGCGGCGGCGCCCGCGGCAACCGTCGCGACGGCGCCGCCGTCGCCGTTGCCCCACGAGGCACCCTCAAAGGTCGCGACGGCCGCGCCGAGCGCCGCCGCGCCCAGGATGACGCCCGCGTCCCAGGGCACGGCGGTCACGGCGTCGGCCGTCAGGCGGCGGGCCCGGTAGGCGGCGCGCAGGCGGGCCACGCCTGCGTCGGCGGCCATGAGCGCGGCGGCGGCAGCGTCGGCCTCGGGGGCGTCGGCCTGAAAGGTGGCGGCGGCGGGCGGAGGGGGCAGGAGCGCCGGCGGCTGCGCAAGCAAGGCGGGACCGCCGCCGCCGCCCGACGCTGCTGCTGCTGCGGCGGTGGCGGCGGCCGACGACGACGAGGCGCGCGCGGCCGCGGCCGCTGCCGCCGTCGTCCCCCTGCCGGCCGCCGCCGCCGTCAGCGCAGCCTCCTCCTCGAATGCCTCGCCCCAAAGCGCGTCCTCGTCGCTGCTCGACCGCCGGCCCGCCGAGGCCGCGAGGTCGGCCAAGAAGATGGCCACGCACAGCGCCTCGGCCGCCAGCAGCGCGGCGCCGACGGGGTCGGCGGGCGAGGCGGGCTTGGAGAGGAGGTTGAGGGGCGGCAGGCGCGACGGGTCGAACAGCGCGAGCTCGAGGGGCACGATGATGCCGACGAGGGCAGAGGCGGCCGTGACGACGCCGCGGCGCGCGAGCGCCAGGCGGTTGGTGGAGCTCACGGGGCGCGAGGCGGCGCTGAAGCCGCCGCCGTTGTATCCGTCGTCGTCGTCGTCGTCGTCGCCGTCGTCGCCGCCGTTGATGTTGCCGCCTCGACCGCGCTCGTCGACGTCAAAGCGCTCGCTCCATTGCCCGATGGCATCGAGAAAGCCCAGGAGGGGGTTGGTGCGCGTGAGCTCCTCCTCGATTGTCTCCTCCATCGAGGAGCCGCCGCCGGCGGTGGTTTCGGCGCCCACCGGCGCCGCCGTCGTCGGCGTCTCTGTCGTGCTGGTTGCGGCCGCGGCCGTTCCAGCGGGGCGGGAGCTGCTGCTGCTGCTGCTGCTTGGCGGCGCAGCCGCTGCCGGAGACGACGATGAAGGCGACGGACCCGCGCTCCCGCCGAGCTTGGGCGGGACGGCGGCCACGCGACGGGGATGCCGCTGCTGCTGCTGGAGGAGGGGGCTGGGTCGCCGCGCGGCCTCGCCTGCTCCGACCGTGCGGGAAGGGAGGCGCGGCGCTGCCGTCGCCGCGCCGGCGGCGCGCGCGCGAACGGCGCCCCCGCTCGTCTTCATCTTTTTTTTTGCGCTTTTCGCGGAGAGGTGCCGTGAACCGACCGTGCGCTCGACGCGCTTTGCGCTATGAGGCCGGCAGATGCGCCGATTCTCCGCGCGCGAGCGGCCGTCCGGGACGGCCGAGAAAGGAGGGGGGGCGCGGGAGAGGGCACGTGTTTTAAGGGTTGTTTTGTTTGATGCTCGCTCCGGTTGGTTCCGCAAGAAGAGCGTTCGGAGGTCTTCTTTTGGAGGTCTGGATGCAGACGGCGTGAGCGCGAGTGTACAATGAGACAGCGTAAATGTTCAAAATATTGGCATCGTGCGAAGCACTCCGCACGCGGGCGTGGCCCCGCTCAAGTTGAGCGCGACACCCCGGCGGCGACGTCGCGCGCCGGCCGCCCCTGCGCCGCCGCCGCTCGCCCTCGCAGCTGCGCGCCGAGGTCACGGCCGCCGTCGACGCCGCCGTGGCCGCCGTCATGGGCGCCGCCGCCGGCGACGGCGG
>Ga0105054_10001271_pt1 | contig 41402 bp, 28 predicted proteins | sample BON02_FD_78091 | JGI IMG/M metagenome (GOLD analysis project Ga0105054, IMG submission 78091) | Freshwater microbial communities from Lake Bonney liftoff mats and glacier meltwater in Antarctica - BON-02 (megahit assembly) | ecosystem: Environmental > Aquatic > Freshwater > Ice > Glacier...
AAAACGACAAACCTTTATTATTGGTATTCGAAGGGTCGGGTCATTATTCAAGCTTTATCATTAATGATTCACAGAAAATTAACTATATTTTCCCGAACGAATTGTTTTCATTCTTGAACCATTACAATATTATTATAGCTGGTAAATTTGGTGTTCCAATTTTAGGAAGAAGTATTGATGTAAAAGATGATTATCAATATTTCGATTCAATCGGACAGATTCCAAAAGAGTACCTTCTAAATACCAATTTAGACAATTCAGTTTGTATTTATAAATCAATTATAGATGAAATGCTAAATAAAAATTCTAAAAAGTCATTTTTAGTAATGGGACAATCTCAAGGTGCTAGAATTGCAATTGAATTAGCAAATGATTCAAAATCAATAGGATGTGTTTTTATGAGTTGTGACCCTTTAGGTCGTTTTGCTTCTGTTTTAGATTCCGAATATTCATTGTTTGAGAATAGAAATGAAGAAAGATATAACTTTTACCTTAACATGGTTAAAGATGGTTCAAATAATTCAGATAGTCTGTTTAGAGATGAAACGCATTTCGCATGGAAAAGCTTTACTTATCCTTCTATAATAACAATAGGGAAACTGAAAAACCCAATTCTTATCACTTATGGAGATTTAGATAAAAGCTGTCCAAATTGTTATGTTTTTGATGTTTTACCTTTACATTATAAAAATATATCAGTCCTAAAATATAAAGGATTGGAACATAATTATTTTGATGTTGATAATAAACGCCATCTTGATAGTGTTTATGGTGATATTTTAAAATGGGCAATTAAAATTAAGAAATAATTTTTGATAGGATCATTTAATGTGTACATTAGATTGAGAGGAATGTTTATACAAAACAAACAATACTGAATCAATGAGTTATCTACCTAATTAGTATTAAATAAGTTAGAACAAATGATATTATTTAGTAACAATACTTATGTTTTTTCCGTTTTACCAACAATTTGATACAATGGATTGCGGTCCAACGTGCCTACGCATAATTGCAAAGCATTACAAACGAAAAGTTTCCCTTCAAAAACTAAGAAAATTATCAGATACTTGACTAAAATACTGTAGGAATGAATCTGTTCTCATGTATTTAACTATTTGTTAATCAGTTATATATAGTTATTTTAATTGAATTGACAATGGGTTAATTGATTTATTATCAAGTATTTAATTTTTTTTTTAATCATTTAAAAGTGTGAGTTTGCCCTGATGAATTTCATGATTATTTTCAGTTAATTAAAAAATAATATATGATTTATTTAGTTGTAAATGAAGTTGAAAGTCAAACTAAAAATCAAGTTAACCGAAGTAGAAAAAATTCAAACAGAATTTTGGAATTACACCCAAACTATTCAAGATTTAGAAATTGAGTTGATGAAATTGAGGTTAGTAAAGCTGGAGTGAAGTATATTTACAGAATATATGGAAAAAATGCACCCTCATATTCAAATACTTCTTCAATGTATTGATTTCGAAGAAAAAGAGCAAGAGAAAAAGTATAAGATTGACCAACATCATAGTTTAAGAGTATTAAAATCTGAAGGCTTGGCTTTGCATCCAATAAAAGTAGTTCGCAAAGCTTTTGGTTATGCGGATTATCCTGAAATATCATTTCGACTCCCTTTTCCGGCAGATACCTCCAATTTTAAAGATGGAGCAGCTATAGAATGTTTTTGTGAAGGAGAAGAATCAGTAAAAGGGATTCTTATGAATGTTGATGGTGCTAAAGGTGATTTTAGACTTTTTGCACCTGATTTTCCTGAATGGATTGAAGATGATGGAGTAGGAGTGAAGCTATCTCCTGATCATCGAACAAATGATGTGATGAAAAAAGCGTTGAAAGTTTTAACGGAAATTCCTCAAAGTAATTTTTTATTCAATAAAATACATTCCGATGAAAAATGGGAGAATCAAATTCAATTTTCAAAAGAAAAATTAGAATTCAACAATCAATCGTTAAATGATAGTCAGAAAAATGCTGTTCAGTCGATGGTTGAGAATGAAAATATAACAATCATACACGGACCACCAGGAACAGGCAAAACAACAACTTTAGTAAGGAATTTATCAATTAATTTTAAAAGGAGAAAAATTACTTGTTTCAGCACCTACTAATACAGCTGTAGATACAATTGCAAGAGGATTAATAGATTTAAAAATAAATATTCTTCGAGTTGGGAATACAACGAAAGTAAATGATGCAGTTTATCCTTTCACGACAGAAGGGAAAATGAGTGATAGCAAGCAGCAAAAAGAAATTAAGAAATTAAAAATTAGAGCTGAAGAACTTCGTAAAATGGCCAATCAGTACAAGCGAAATTTCGGAAAAGATGAACGTGAACAAAGAAATTTATTACTGAAAGAAGTTAAAAATATTCGTAAAGAAATTAGAGATTTACGACACTATTATGAAGATCAATTATTTGATCAAGCAAAAGTGATTTTAGGAACGCCTATCGGGTTAAGTGATTTTGCTACTTCTAAACATCATTTTGACACGTTGATTATTGATGAAGCAGGACAGTGTATCGAACCGTTGGCATGGGTTTTATTTCCCTTAGCAGATAAATGGGTCTTGGCAGGGGATCATTTACAATTGCCTCCAATGGTTTTGTCTGATGAAGCGGTGAAATTAGGTTTTTCTATTTCTATACTTGAAACGTGTTTTAAAAATACGACAAATGTTCATTTTTTGAATACTCAATACAGAATGAGAAAAGCAATTGCTGATTTTTCTAGTTCCTATTTTTATAATGGGGAATTATTAACCCCAACACATTTAGAAAATACAGGTTCTCATATTTCATTTTTTGATACAGCAGGAGCTGGATATGAAGAAGAAAAAGGAGGTGATGGCACTAGTTTATTAAATAGTGGAGAATTAGATGTGGTTCAGAAAATAATTGATTCAGAAAAATTAGAATTGAAAGATATCGCTTTTATTTCTCCTTATTCAGGTCAAGTTGGATTAGCAAAAAGCACGTTTTCTAAAGAGTTGTTAATTAGCACGATAGATAGTTTTCAAGGACAGGAAAAAAAAGTTATTATTATTTCTTTGGTGCGCTCCAATACTGAATCTAAAATTGGTTTCCTTTCAGATTACAGAAGAATGAATGTAGCGCTTACTAGAGCTAAAGAACAATTATTTGTAATTGGAGATAGTTCAACAATTGGAAATGATCCTTTTTATTCTTCTTTTTTAGAGTATATGGAACTAAACCAAGGGTATCGAAGTGTTTGGGAATTTGAATAAGTGTTAATTAGGTATGTGATACACGCCTCCAACAACATTTCTATAAGCTCCTGTTACTGAAGATATTGTGTTTGGAGTTTTTTCTAAATACAAAGCTCCAAGGAAAGCGAAGATAATGGCTTCTTTAAAATCAATACTATTTGTAGATGGTATGATTATTTCTCCCTTGAAATAAAATTTAATTCGTTTAATTATGAAGCTATTTTTGGCGCCACCACCAGTTATAAATACTGATGTCAGATTGTTCTCATTTAAAACGTTAGCAATTTGAATCGCTTCATGTTCCACAACTGTAGCTAAAGTGTTTTCGATGTTACTATCGAAATGAATAAGTGGGTTAAAATATGTTTCTAACCATTCTGTTCCAAGAGATTTTGGATAGTTTTGAGTATAATAAGGGAGCGCATTTAATTGTTTTAAAAGATCAAGTTCTACTTTTCCTTTTTCAGCAATTTCTCCATTTTTATCATAGGTAAAACCTAAATTCACTACTAATTTGTTTAAGGGAAGATTGGCAGGACAAATATCAAAAGCAATCATTTTAGTGTCTTTTAAGAAACTGATATTTGCAATTCCTCCTAGATTTAAAAACGAATCAGCTTGATTTTGGAAAAGTAATAAATCTCCAATTGGTACAAGAGGAGCGCCTTGTCCACCTGCAATAACGTCTTTTGTTCTAAAGTCATTAATTACCGGTATGTTAGTGATAAATGCAATCGTTGAACCACAGCCTATTTGGCTTGTGAATCCGTTTTCAGGTTGATGAAAAGTGGTATGCCCATGAGAAGCAATAGCATTTATTAAAGTTGTATCAATGTTGTTTTTAACGATGAAATTATTGACCATTTCGCCAAATACTTTTCCAATCTCTTTGTCTAATTGTAAAAAATCGGGTACATTTAATTGAGTTGCATTTGAAAGTTTTTTAAGAAATTCAGATGAATATTCTGCCGTTTCTGAGTTAATTAGGGTGAAATCCCATTTATTTTCTGGATTTAATTCAAATTTTAAATGAGCAATATCTAGACCATCCATAGAAGTGCCTGACATCAATCCAATAATTTCATAATTTCTCATATAGTAAAAGTAATCATTCTAGTTTTTTTATTCAAATTGAGATATTTAATGTGGAATTTTAATCTTAAATTTACATTGATTGAAATACAATAATCTAAATAAGCTATATATGAATTTTGAATTAACTGAAGAACAAATTGCGGTTAGAGATGCAGCAAGAGATTTTGCGCAAAATGTATTGAAGCCAGGTGTAATCGCTCGTGATAATGAGCAACGTTTTCCAGCTGAAGAAATCAAACAGTTAGGTGAGTTAGGTTTTATGGGTATGATGGTTAGTCCAGAATACGGTGGAAGTGGAATGGACACAATGTCTTATGTATTAGCAATGGAAGAAATTTCTAAAGTTGACGCTTCTACATCTGTATGCATGTCTGTTAATAACTCATTGGTTTGCTGGGGGTTAGAGAAGTTTTGTACGGAAGAGCAAAAACAAAAGTTTTTAGTTCCTTTGGCTTCAGGTCAAAAAATTGGTGCTTTTTGTTTATCTGAGCCTGAAGCTGGTTCTGATGCAACATCTCAAAGAACTACTGCGATTGATATGGGTGATCATTATTTATTGAACGGTACAAAAAACTGGATTACAAATGGTTCTTCAGCTTCTACATATATTATAATAGCTCAAACGAATGTTGAAGCTAAACACAGAGGAATCAATGCTTTCATTATTGAAAGAGGAATGGAAGGATTCATCGTAGGTGCAAAGGAAGATAAAATGGGAATCAGAGGAAGTGATACGCATACATTATTATTTAACGATGTTAAAGTTCCTAAAGAAAATAGAATTGGTGAAGATGGATTTGGTTTCACTTTCGCTATGAAAGCTCTTTCAGGTGGTCGTATCGGAATTGCAGCTCAAGCATTAGGTATTGCTGGAGGTGCTTATGAATTAGCTTTGGCTTATTCTAAACAACGTCAAGCTTTCGGTAAAGAAATACACCATCACCAAGCGATTGCTTTTAAATTAGCTGATATGGCTACTGAAATTGAAGTTGCTAAATTATTGGTTTATAAAGCTGCAACTGATAAAGATCTTGGTAGAAATTATGATCAATCTGGAGCAATGGCTAAATTATATGCCTCTAAAGTTGCCATGGAACAAACAGTTGAAGCTGTACAGATTCATGGTGGATATGGTTTTGTTAAAGAATACCATGTAGAAAGAATGATGAGAGATGCTAAGATTACTCAAATTTATGAAGGTACATCTGAAATTCAAAAAGTTATTATTTCAAGAAATATTTTGAAAGACTAAGTTATATAAGTGTTTGTCTAAAATAAAAAAAGCATCGTTAAATTTTAACGATGCTTTTTTTATAAACCTTCCTCCAATTTTTCCAACCCAATCCCTCTTGAACCTTTCAAAAGAATTAAGGTGTCTTTAATTTCATTTTTGTCAAAATATTCGATAGCTAATTTGGTTGTTTTAAAATTAACTGAATTTGTGGACTTTGTTTTTCCGAAAATTTCACCAACTGTATATCCTTTTAAATTTAATTTTTCTGTCAACTTTAGTATTTGTTGATGTTCGTTGTCCGACTCTTTACCTAACTCTAACATATCACCAATAATGAATGTTTTAGTTGAATTTGTGATCATTGCAAAACTTTCCAATGCTGAAGTCATACTTGTGGGATTTGCATTATAGCAATCAAGTATCAACGTGTTTTTAGTTGTTTTTTTAACTTGTGATCGATTGTTTGTAGGCGAATATTCTGAAATTGCTTCATTAATTTCATTCGGTTTTACACCAAACTCTATCCCAAATGTAATCGCTGCTAAGAAATTATAAAAGTTATATTTCCCAATCATTTGTGTAACTATAGTGTTTGAATGATATCCTTTCATAGACCATTTCATTTCTACAAAAGGAGAGAGGTTGATTAATTCTCCCATCACATCTAAGTTTTCTTTTTGACCGTATGTTTTGTATGTTATAGACTTTGGTAAATTGTTTGTCAATATTTCATCATCACCATTTATAATGATTGTTCCTTTATTTTTTATAATTGAGTCATACAATTCTAATTTTGTTTTAAGAACTCCTTCAAAATTTAAAAAGCCTTCCAAATGTGCTTTTCCAATATTAGTAATGATACCGCATGTTGGTTCTGCAATTTTACACAGTTCTTCAATATCTTTAAATTTATTGGCTCCCATTTCAATAATTACTATCTCATGGTATTTGTTTATTTTGAGAAGTGTCAAAGGAACTCCTATATGATTATTTAAGTTTCCTTCGGTTGCTAATACGTTGAATCTTTTATCTAAAACTACTTTAATTAATTCTTTTGTACTTGTTTTCCCATTACTTCCTGTTATTCCAATTACTGGGATATTGAATTTATTTCTGTGATAGTTTGCTAATTCTTGAAGAAATAGTAATGCATTGTCAACCAAGATAATATGTTCTGAAACTTTATACTTCTCTTCATCTACAATTACATATTTAGCACCCTGTTTTAGCGCTGTTTCTGCAAATTCATTCCCGTTAAAGTTTACCCCTTTCAAGCAAACGAATAAAGAGTTGTTTTCTATTTTACGTGTATCTGTGCAAATCCCTATTGTTTCGATAAATAGTTTGTATAACTTCTCCATAAATTAAAGTTTTAGTATAAAAAAAGCCATCATAAGATGGCTTTTTTTATACTGAATTTTTATTTATTTATTTATTTTTTTTCTTGTAGTTGAATCCTTCGGGACTTCCGTTTCTATCCATACAACATCTAAATCCAATTGTACAAGTAGATTGGTCTTCATCTAAGAATCTTCTGTTTCCAGCAACCAACCAGTAAGCTCTATCTTTCCAAGAACCACCTTTGTAAACCCTAGATTTATCAGATATTAAAGTTGTTGGCCAAGAAGTTTTATCTCCTGGTTTAACTTGCGCACCATCTAAACCATACTCTTCAAATTTATTTTGGTACATAATCAAGTTTGGATCTCTACTTGCTTGATTAATTTTATTTTTCATGTCATCATTTGAGAAATAAATAGAGCTTTCAATATCACCATCTAAATAATCTACATAATCATCTTTTCGGTAATTTAATCTTCCAATATTTTCCTCTTCAGTAACATTTCTGTATTTCATTTTACCTGGAGTGTCAGTAATGAACTGAGTAAATCCTAAACGAAGCATAGAGATAATTTCGAATGCATACTCATCACCGTTTGGTCCAGTTCTTAATCTATCAACAAATATACCGTCAAATAATTCATCCTGAATTCTTGCAGTTGCCTCATTATCATGTTTGTTGTTTTTATCAAATATTGCTTTGTCAATAACAGCATTGATTTCCGATAATAATTTTAATTCAATCGAATCTTTAACGTTACCATGAGATACATAGAAAGGATCTGGAGCGTAACCTGATTTTGAAGGATTTCTTGATTGATTTCCTTTTGCTATTCCCAATGGAATTACAGTGTCATTTGGATCATGTTTTGCAGCTGATACACGTTGGAAACGAATACGTTCAAATTCATTCAAGTATTCTTTCATTCCGTGAACATCAAACGTTACGTTTGCAGCCTTTAATTCTGAACTACCAGCATTATTTAATAATTTGGTTTTAAAAACATTTCCTCTAAAAGGTCTAAACTCATCAAAATCTTCAGAAGATAACGGTCTGTAAACATCTAATACCCATTCAGAAACATTTCCTGCCATGTGGTATAAACCATAATCATTTGGCCAGTATGACTCAACAGGAGCAGTAATGTCAGCTCCGTCATTTAAATGACCAGCAACTCCCATATAATCTCCACGCCCTCTTACAAAATTTGCTCTAATGGCTCCTTGGAATTTTTGTTCATCATTACGAACCCAATGACCATCCCATGGATAAATTCTACGTTCGTTGATGTTTTCTTGACCAGCTCCTAAATTTCCAATTAAACCGTAAGCTGCAAATTCCCATTCAGCTTCAGTAGGTAGTCTGTAACGAGGTAAAAGAATTCCATCTTCCTGACGAATTATACGTGTTCCTAATTTTTTTCCTTGTCTGTTATTCGGATTTAAATCTTGACGATTTACAAGTACTTTTTCAGTGTACTGCCCAGCCATGTATGCTTCAGTGTTAAAAGTGTTTTCATCACGTTGCTCAATATTGTAATCTAAAATACCTTCTCTAATTAAGATGTATTCATTCACACGGTCAGTTCTCCATTTGCAATAATCTGAGGCTTGCAACCATGAAACACCAACAACTGGATAATCTCTGTAAGCAGGATGACGTAAATAATATTCTACGAATTTTTCACTGAAACCTAAAGGCGATCTCCACGCGTTAGTGTCTGGCAATACGTTTTTCCCAACTACGGGATAGGTTTCAAAAGCTCTTGAAATCCAATACATGTATTCACACCAATGGAAATTGGTAATCTCAGTTTGATCTAAATAGAAAGAAGAAACAGTTACACGTGCAGCACGGTTGTTCCAATCGTACATCACGTCTTGTTCTGCTCTACCCATTGTAAACGTACCACCTTCAACAAGAACTAATCCAGGACCAGTTTCTTGATCAACGAATCCCGTTTTCTCAAAACCTCCAGTTTGTGGATCGTTGTAGGCTGTACCTGTAGTATCAGAAAATTCTTCAGCACAAGAACTTAAGATACTAATACAGATTGCAATCACTGAAAAAAGTTTAAAGCTTTTCATATTTTTCATGTATTTTATTTTATTTTTCAATTGACAAATTTAATATATAAACGTAACTTAAAATAAAAGTTACATTTTTTTTTAAAATGATGGACAAGATATTGTTTTAAAAGCTTTTGGTTTTGACTTACAATTTAAATTTAAACCTAATGAAACTTCATGTGAACCTCCTGAATCCCTGTTATTTAATTTTGACACTGTAATGTCATAACTATAACCTATTCTAAATGAACCTGTATTTATTCCTAATGATAAAATAAATGCATCTTTATTTCTTAACCAAGCACCAAATGTGAAACTACTATATCTAACGTATGTTCCAATATTTATTTCTTGGAATCCATTTTGATATTGATAAATGATGTTAGGCATAATTGAGGTCTGATTCTCAAATTTAGATTTACTACCCAATCTGATTTCTGCTCCCATGTGTCCTGTAAATCTAATTGGAATTGTTGCATTTCCATTCAAAAATGACTCTTTTGGTCTTGTTAAATGATGTGCTGAAAAACCAAAGAAAAAAGATTTGCTGAATCCTAAAACACCAGCACCAGCGTCAAAGCTATTCGAACTAAACGGTTCGGATTGCATTGCAGCAGGATCTTTTGAACTGTAAATAAATCCTTTTCTAGGATCAATCATGTCATTAAATGTTAATTTTGAGTTATCAAGTGTTTTAAAAAAATACCCAGCTTTAGCACCAAATCGCACTGAAAATTTTCTAGTTACTTTTAGTTGATAAGAATAAATTAATCCAATAGTAGTTGTTTCAATAGTTCCTACTCCTTGATTATCATGCATTGCTATAAAACCAATTCCGCCTGAAATATTTTTAAAATGCTGATCATATGAAGCACTATATGTTTTATAATTTCCAGATAAGTTGGGCCATTCATTTCTGTAATTCAAATTAAATCTTGGACAACCATGACTTCCGGCAAAAGCAGGATTTAAATAAAGTGGATTTGCATAGAATTGACTGAATGTAGGATCTTGAGCAACTGCCGTATGAATAGCAAATATTGAAGCAAAGATTACAACGAATTTTTTCACATTTTTCATTAATATTTTTTAAATGAAATAAAAAAATTACTATTCTCTACATCGAGAATAATTCTAATAGTTTACAAATATTGCAATTCGTTTATAATAATCAAAGATTATTTTCGTTTTTTTACATAATCATTTTAAATGATGCTGATATTTGTACTTCAAAAAGTGTTTTTTTATGACTAAAAAGATTAAGTTTAGTTCTGTTTTATTTTGTTTTTTCTTACTTAAATGTTTGCCCTCTCTCTCTCAAGAAATTTTTGATATTTCTATTCCATGGGAAAGTCCGAAAGCCTTTTTTTTGAATGATTTACAGGTTCTTACACCGTCAATTTCTGGACAAAATTTAGATTATAATCGTCCAAATTTTTATTGGACTAAAAGTTTAAACAGTTCTGTAAATTCTTTTTTTTCAAATGTTTCTTTTGATATTTCAGAAGCTTTACCTGAGGAGATTGACTATTTAAAAAGTCAGAAAATAATTGTTTCAGCTAACTTAAATATTGATCAAAAAATTACTAAATCTCGTCATGAAGTTTTTTGTGTTGTGAATTTATTTCCTTTTATTGAAGTAGAAGGTAAGATTAAAAGAATTTCTGCACTTCATTTTTCGATTGTTGATTCTGCAAAATCTTTAACTAAATCTTTAGAAAAATCTACTGTTTCTTCATCTGTTTTAGCTTTTGGTTCTGGAAGTTGGTATAAAATTAGTGTTAAAGAAGATGGTGTTTGTAAAATTGATAAAGCTTTTTTGGAGAGTTGTGGCATCAGCACTTCTGGTTTGAATCCATTTTCAATTAATATATTTGGAAATGGAGACGGGAAACTTCCTGAATTGAATTCGGTTAAACGTACTGATGATTTAGCTAAAAATGCAATTTTTGTAGCTGGTGAATCTGATGGCTTTTTTGATGATGGAGATTATATTCTTTTTTATGCATGGGGACCTAACAGATGGTATCCTTCTTCAGGACAATTATTTCAGCAGGATAAAAATATTTATTCAGACGTTTCTTATTACTTCATTAATATTAACCCAAACGATTCACCTCTTAGAATTTCTTCTATTAATTCATCTTTAAATCCCGTGACTAATCAAATTTCTTCGTATTCTTATTGTGATACCCATGAAAATGATTTAGTTTCTTTAGTTGGAGGTGGTCAAAGGTGGTATGGAGAAAGTTTTGACACTAAATTGGATCAAACGTTTAATTTTAATGTTCCTTCAATTAATAGTTCTTCCCCTGCTATTTTTAATGTTTCATTAGCTTTAATTTCTGAATCATCTGTAAACACGAGTCAGACTTATACAATTAATGGCATAATTATTAATTCTTCTCCTTTGCCTGTTGGAGATTTTGGTCGTTCAGAAATTACTATGCAATTGACTAATCCAACTGCTTCATTACCTTTAGAAATAAAGATTGTAAGAAATTCACCAAGTCAAAAAGTCAACTTAGATAAAATTACTTTGAACGCGAGGCGTAATTTATCTTTTTTTAATAATCAATTTAATTTTAGAGATTTAGCGAGTGTTGGTGTTTCAAAAGTTGGAAATTTTTCAATCGAAAATTCACCAAATTCTATTGTGGTATGGGATGTTACCAATCGACACGCTCCAAAAAATGTAAATGGAAATCTTTCTGGATCTACTTATTCGTTTCAATTAGGCGTTGATTCATTAAGGGAATTTGTTTCTTTTGATAATCAAACATTTACCACCCCAGTTAATGTCGGTTCAATCGATAATCAAAATTTACACGGCCTTCCTCAAGCTGATTATTTAATTGTTACTCATTCTGATTTTACTGCGCAAGCTAATCGATTGGCTGATTTGCATAGATCAACAGGTTTAAAAGTACATGTTGTTACAACTAATCAGGTATTTAATGAATTTAGTTCTGGTATGTTAGACCCTACTGCAATTAGAAGTTTTGGTAAAATGTTTTATGATAGAGCTGTCTCTAATCCTTCTACTTCGCCTAAATATTTACTTCTTTTTGGTGATGGAACCTATGATCCTAAAAATAGACTCCCGAATAATAATAATTACGTACCAACTTATCAGGTGTTGAATTCAGAGAGTCATATAAATGCTTTAGTTACGGATGATTATTATGGATTGTATGATTTAAATGAATCAATTAGTCCGTCTGATTTAGTTGATATTGGAGTAGGTCGATTATTGATTTCTAATAGCGCGATGGCCAAACAACAAGTAGATAAAATTGAACATTATATGAAAAATGGATCTACATTATTTACAGACAGTAAAACAAATTGTTGCGGTATGGTTCCTGATAATTCAACTTTTGGAGATTGGAGGTTAAAGTATTTATTAGTGGCGGATGATGAAGAAAATGGATATTTTGTTACTACTGATTCCGAACCAAATTCAACTTATGTAACAAGTAGTTTTCCTGAAATGAATTGTGATAAGTTATATCTAGATGCTTATACACAAGTATCAAATGCTGGTGGTCAAAGATATCCAGAAGTTTACGAGGCAATTACTGATAGAGTCGAAAGAGGCGCTTTGGTTATTAATTATGTTGGACACGGAGGTGAAATTGGTGTTGCTGAAGAAAGAGTAATAACAGTACCTCAAATTCAAGATTGGAAGAATATTAATAAATTGAATTTAATGGTTTCTGCTACATGTGAATTTACAAAATTTGATGATCCTAAAAGAGTTTCTGCGGGTGAATGGGTATCAATAAATCCCAACGGAGGCTCTATTGCATTGATGACAACAACGAGATCTGTTTTTTTTGGTGTGAATACAATCACGGGACAAAAATTTTTTGAAAATGTATTTTTAAGAGATGCTGACAATCTTCCAATGGCTTTTGGTGAAATAATGAGATTAACCAAAAACGCTTCAGGTTCAACAGATAATAAAAGAAGTTTTACATTAATTGGAGATCCTGCTCTTCGAATTGCTCTTCCGAAAATGAAAATTGTTACTGACAGTATTAATTCTAAAAACCCACTTGTTCAAGTTGATACGATTAGAGCACTGAGTAAAATTACTATCAAAGGTCATTTAACCAATTTTTCATCTACAACTCTTTCTGATTTTAATGGAATTTTGTATCCTACGGTTTTTGATAAATGGAAAAATAATGCGACAAGAGGTCAAGATGTTACGTCTCCAATTATTCCTTTTGAATTACAGAAAAATTCTTTGTTTAAAGGAAAAGTAAGTGTTAAAAACGGATATTTTGAATTTTCTTTCATTGTACCTAAAGATATTAATTATGCTTATGGTAAAGGGAAAATTAGTTATTACGCTGATAATGGTGTTTTCGATGCTTCTGGTCAGGATACTAATTTAATTATTGGTGGTGTTGACCCAAACGGACTTTTAGATGATGTTGGTCCTGAAATATCTATGTATTTAAATAATAAGAATTTTGCAAATGGTGGTATAACAAATGAAAATCCTATTTTAATGGTTGATTTATCGGATGAAAATGGTATTAATACTGTTGGGAATGGTATAGGTCATGATATTACTGCTGTTTTAGATGGGAAAACTGCTAATCCAATAGTTTTGAATGAGTATTATTCTGCAAATTTAGATTCATACAAATCAGGTAAGATTCAATATAATTTCTCAAAATTAGAAAAAGGAAGACATACGTTAGTTTTAAAAGCTTGGGACGTGAATAATAATTCAAATGAAGTATCACTTGATTTTGTAGTTCAAGAGAAGGAAGAGCTCGCTTTGGATCATGTTTTGAATTATCCAAATCCTTTTACGACAAAAACAGAATTTTATTTTGAACATAATCAAGCGGGTACAGAATTAGAAACTCAAATTCAAATTTTTACAGTTTCTGGTAAATTAGTGAAAACAATAAATCAAGCAGTATTCACAAATGGATTTAGAAGTTCAGGTATTCCTTGGGATGGATTGGATGAGTTTGGTGACCAACTAGGGAAAGGAGTCTATATTTATCGATTAAAAGTGAAATCGTTGGATGGTAAATCGTTAGAAAAAACAGAAAAATTAGTAATTTTGAGGTAGTGATACAATAAAAGTTGATGATATACGTATATTTGTTACAATGAATTTATTATTTAATTTTAAATAAACAGATGAAAAACATTTTTTTGATTTTATGCATTCTTTCTATTTTTGATACTGTTTCATTAGCTCAAAAAAAAGGTGCAACTAATAACGATTTACAGTTGAATTCGATTACGACGGCACTTCCGTTTTTATCAATAACTCCAGATTCTCGTGCTGGAGGTATGGGTGAAGCGGGAACAGCTTTAAGTCCAAATTCAACTTCAATTTATTGGAATACTTCAATGTTGAGTTTTTCAAAGAAAAAAGGTGAGGTAGGATTATCCTATGTTCCTTGGTTAAGACAATTGACTAATGACATAAGTTTGTCTTATTTATCAGGTTTTTATAAGTTAAACGATAAACATACAGTTGGTGGTTCACTTCGATATTTTAGTTTAGGTGAAATTACATTTACGGATAATGTTGGGGGTATTATACGAAATGATAAGCCAAGTGAATTTTCAATTACTGGTGCTTATGCGTTTAAATTAAGTCAAAAAATGAGTGTTGGTTTGAATGGTAATTTTGCTCATTCAAATTTAACAGGCGGTTTAGTTACTGGTGGTGTAGACACGAAACCTGCTGTTGCAGGTGCTGCTGATTTATCATTTACTTATTTTAACGACAATGCTAAAATTGGTACTTCCAATGGAGATTTTACCTTTGCAACAACGATTAATAGTATTGGGAATAAAGTTACTTATTCTGCAAATGCAAAACGTGATTTCTTGCCAATGAATATGAAAGTTGCTACCTCTTATAAAGCTGAATTAGATAAATACAATACTTTATTAGTAGCGTTCGAAATTCAGAAATTATTAGTTCCGACGCCTCCAATTTTTGCCATTGACGGAACAATAGTGTCTGGAAAAAACAATGATATTGGTGTAGTGTCTGGTATACTTCAATCTTTTTCTGATGCGCCAGGTACTCTTGAAAAAGATGCTAATGGTAATCATATTCAAAATACTGATGGTTCTTATCAAGTTGTGAAAGGCTCAAAGTTAAAAGAAGAATTATCTGAAATTAATATTGCAACTGGTTTAGAATATTGGTACAACGATGTTTTTGCATTGAGAACAGGATATTTCAATGAAAGTAAAACAAAAGGAAATAGAAGATTTGTGAATTTTGGAGCTGGATTCAAATATAATAATTTAGGGATTGATTTATCTTACTTAGTTTCTGTAAGTGGAAAAAATAGTCCGTTAGCGAATACGATTCGTTTTACGATTCGTTACACAATAGGTGACGATGTGGGAAATTCAAAATTTTAAGAAATGAACATTAGAATTGGTTTTGGAGTTGATGTCCACCGTTTAGCGGATGGACATTTGCTTTTTATAGGAGGTAAACAAATCCCTTCTGAGTTTGGAGCTGTCGGACATTCAGACGCAGATGTATTGATTCACGCAATTTGTGATGCTTTGCTTGGTGCAGCAAATTTGAGAGATATTGGTTTTCATTTTTCTGATACTGATCCGAAGTACAAAGGAATTGACAGTAAAATTCTTTTGACTGATGTTGTGAAATTAATTCATGAAAAAGGATACAAAGTTGTCAATATTGATTGTACGGTTATTCTTGAAGCTCCAAAATTAAATCCTCACATTCCTGAAATGCAAGAAATTTTAGCTTCGATTCTAGAAATTGATTCTGATGCTGTTTCATTAAAAGCCACGACTCATGAGAAAGTTGATTCTTTCGGAGAAGGAAAAGCGATTAAAGCATACGCTGTTTGCTTATTGAATAAAGACTAAAAAAATCATTTTATAGTTTCAGAACTATACCTTATCTTTGTACCCAAAAATAAAAAGCATGAAAGTAAATCCTACATACAATACAAAAGAAGCCTTATTAGAATTATACAATAAACCATTGTTAGAATTGGTTTTTGAAGCTGCTACAATTCACCGTCAATTTCATAATCCTAGAGAAGTTCAAATGTCTTCTTTGTTGAGTATTAAAACAGGAGGTTGTTCAGAAGATTGCGGTTATTGTCCTCAAGCTGCTCGTTATCATACAGATGTTGAAGCTCAAAAATTAATGACGGTTGATTCTGTAATCGAACAAGCAATAAATGCCAAAGCAAATGGTTCTTCTCGTTTGTGTATGGGTGCTGCTTGGAGAGAGGTGCGCGACAACAAAGATTTTGACAATGTTATTGAAATGGTTCAAGCTGTGAACGATTTAGATATGGAGGTTTGTTGCACCTTAGGTATGATGAATGAAGATCAAGCAAAGCGTTTAAAAAATGCTGGTTTGTTTGCTTATAACCACAACTTAGATACTTCTAAAGATTATTACAAAGATGTAATTTCTACAAGAGAATACGAAGATAGATTAAATACGATTGACAATGCGCGTAAAGCTGGATTGACAGTTTGTTCTGGTGGAATTATCGGAATGGGTGAAGCAGTTGAAGATCGTATTGGTTTGTTAATGAGCTATATGGAAATGGAAACTCCTCCAAATTCTATTCCAATCAATGCGTTGGTTGCTGTTGAAGGTACTCCAATGGAGAATCAAAAACCGATCGAACAATGGGAAATGATTCGTATGGTAGCCGTTACAAGAATTGCTTTTCCAGAATCAGTTGTGCGTTTGTCAGCTGGGAGAACAAAAATGAATATGGAAGGTCAAGCCTTATGTTTTATGGCTGGAGCAGGTTCAATTTTTGCAGGAGATAAATTGTTAACTACTCCAAACCCTGAATTTAATGAAGACAAGGAAATGTTTAAAGTTTTAGGTTTATTGCCTAAAGCAGCCTATACAGAAGGTGAAAAACCAGTTACTCATCCCGACGAAATTATTGTTGCACGTAAATTAAAAGAAGCTCAAAGAGCTGCTGATATAATTGCTTCAAAACAAGAAGGATTTCAACCAAGAAAAGTGACTACTGTAGATTCTTTATAAGTGGATCAAAAACTACAAAAAAAATTAACTAAAAGAATAGAAGAGGGGACATTACGTTCTCTTTCTTCGTTTGACGGATATATCGATTTTTTTTCGAATGATTATTTAGGTTTTTCTAAGTTAAAACTTAATTTTACTGATATTCAACAATATAGCAGTACTGGTTCACGATTGATTTCTGGTACTAGTTCACAATCATTAAGTACAGAAAAGTTTTTAGCTGCCTTTTTTAAAGCGGAAGCCGCTTTGATTTTTAATTCTGGTTATGATGCCAATATCGGTTTTTTTGGTTCGATTCCTCAACGTGGAGACACCGTTTTGTATGATGAACTTATTCATGCGAGCATTAGAGATGGTATTCGTTTGTCATTTGCTGATTCAGTTTCGTTTAAACACAACGATTTTGAAGATCTTAAAACAAAATTAAATAAAATTTCAGGTGTAAAATATGTTGTCATTGAATCCCTGTATTCGATGGATGGTGACATTGCTCCGTTACTTGAATTTGTAAAAGTTTGCAAAGAAGATAATGTGTATCTAATTGTAGATGAGGCACATGCATGTGGTGTATTTGGAGAGAATGGAAAAGGATTGATTTCTCAATATAATCTTGATAATGAGGTTTTTGTACGCATAATTACTTTTGGTAAAGCATTTGGTTCTCATGGAGCATGTGTGGTTGGAGAGAAAAGTTTGATTACGTATTTAATTAATTTTTCACGATCTTTTATCTATACAACTGCTTTATCTCCAGAGTCATATAATAGAATTAAAGAAGTGTTAAGAGCTAAGAACTTCTCAGAACAACAAGAGTTACTACAAGAAAATATCTTTTATTTTAGAAGCAATCTTAAAAATAAATTCTGTATTTCTGATCTAAATTCTCCCATTCAATTGATTAAAATTGGAGAGATAGAAAAAACAAAACAGTTAGCAACTCAACTCCAACATTTAAATATCGCAGTGAAACCAATTTTTTCTCCAACTGTTCCAATAGGAAGTGAAGGTTTGAGAATCTGTTTTCATTCGTTTAACACGAAAGTTGAAATAGATTTATTAGTGGCTGTTTTGAATGGTTAATTTTTCCATAAAACCGTTGCACTTGCTTGAGCTGTAGGCATTATCGTTAAGTCATTGATTGTTACATGTTGAGGTCTTGTCGCTACAAAATATATTGTTTCTGCAATGTCTTGAGCCATAAGTGGCTGGAAGCCCTCGTAAACACTAGTTGCAAGTACACCATCTCCTTTGAAACGAACTAGCGAGAACTCTGTATCAGCTGCTCCAGGAGCAATATTTGTAACTTTAATTGAATGCTCCACTAAGTCAATTCTCATTGCTTTCGAAAGAGCATCAACTGCATGTTTTGTAGCACAATATACATTTCCTCCAGCATAAACCTCTTTACCTGCAATGCTACCAATATTAAAAATATGTCCTTTTTTATTTTCTTTTAAAAAGGGTACAACAGCTTTCGTTACATACAATAATCCTTTGATATTGGTGTCTATCATTCGTTCCCAATCATCAATCTCTCCAGTATCAATTGGACCTCTTCCAACTGCTAATCCAGCATTGTTGATTAAAATTTCTATGTTAGACTTGAGTTTTAAAGGAAGTTTTTCGATAGCATTGTTCACATCTGTTAACGATCGAACGTCAAAACAAAGAGAAGTTATATTGATTCCATATTCAGTAACTAGTTCATTTTGTAATTTTTCTAAACGATCTTGTCTTCTACCTGTGATGATTAAATTCCAACCGTTTTTAGCGAATATTTTTGAACAAGCTTCGCCAAAACCTGAAGTAGCACCTGTAATTAAAACGTATTTACTCATGTTTAGTTTTTTTAAATGAAATTTTTGAAGGATCGATTAATATGAATCCAATAATGAGGAGAGCTAGTTGAGCTGGAAATCTAAATCTTACAATCGCGCCAACAACTGGAGTTGTCCATCCAATTAGTAGCATTAATGAAATTGAGAAAATAAAAAGACAAGAAACTATTCCTTTCATTTTAGGTGTGGTATTTCGTCTGAAATAGATTGCTGAAATTAAAAACAGGATAATGCTCCAAGCTTCCAACATAGCAGGATATTTTAAGAAATTTCCATTATCTGTTGGAAATGGTCTTAATAGCGAATTTGTTATTGCTTCAGGTATATTAAAAAGAAGCTGTTTAAAAGAAAAATTTATATTCGTTGTTTTTATATAGCTTTTTGTGCCCGGCATTATAATGTGAATAAGCCATTTTTCTCTAGTTATTTTTAAATGAATTTTTTTAGGTATTTCATTTTTTTTAGCGATGTAAGGTAGAAACATAACATCACTAGGATGTATTAATTCTAAATAGTTACCTTTTATTTTAATATTTTTATATTGACAAGGTTTAAAATAGTAAAATCCATTTACCCCATAAACGTGAATTCCTCCTTTACCGACATTTTCAAGATTAAATTGTTTTATTGATAAATTATCTGTCAATTTTTGACGTTGCTTAGGCAGTATTAATATAGATAAAAGTATCATTAATACCACTGTGTATATCGATGGAGTTAGTCTTTGTTTAAACAAGTGTTTATAAATTAAATAAAATAGTATTCCAGGAAACAAGCATAGAATAATATATGGTTTAAAAAGGATTAATATTAAAAATCCTAAAAGACCAATTACTATTTTTTTTGGAAGTTTTAAATCAGAAAGACATGCCCTACTAAATAATCCAATTCCTAAAATTAAAAATGGTTCTTTTAAAACGCTTGATGACCAAAATAGTAAACTAGGGAAAAGTAATAATGAATAAAAGAGGGTTACTGGCTTTAATTTAGAATAGGGTTGAATTGATATATATAATTGTTGGATACCCAATAAAGACAATGCGCACAACAATATTGTATGAACAAAATCAGAGCCAAAAGAAATAAAATGAAAGAGGCAGTTTGCTCTTATCGTATTTCTAGAATCATTTATTAAAGTGAAATTTCCAGCATCCCAAATAAATGTTTTGTTTAAATGTTGATGAATCATTCGTGCATTATCTCCAATACCTGTAAATAAAGCAAAAAAGTCACTTTTTGATTTGAAAAATACAGCGTGTAACATCCTGCTTTCTTCTAAAAAACGCATCGCATCTGAAGGTTCGGCAGTTTCTTTGATTGAATAAATGTAGATATAAGAAAAAAATAATCCAATTAAAATTTTAATAGAAAAAGCGATAGGCATTGTCCATTTTGACATATTTTTTATTTTTCCAATTTTGGAGAATCTAAAAATCATGAAAAATAGTAGGCAATATATAGTTGAAATTATCATTCTGAGCTCTTTTTAGGTGGACTAATTAAAAGCAAACATATAATTAACAGTGCTAATTGAGCAGGGAAACGATAACGAAAAATCGCTCCAATTACTGGAGTTGTCCAACCAATTATTAAAAATAAGAAAAATGAAAAAAGAAATAGACTACTAATAATAGCAAAAGTTTGAGAGTCAATTTTTCTTCTGTTGGAGAAGGAAATAATTAGCAAGAAGAATAATAACCAGACTTCTAACATGGCAGGATATTTAAATGCGCTACCAGGATCTGTTGGAAGAGGTCTAAAAAAACTATTGATAAACGCTTCAGGTATATTTTTTAGTATTTGAATTCTAGAATTATTGATAGGTGTTGTTTCTATATAACTCATTGCACCGCCTACATAATACACTAATAAGCGTTTTTTACCATCAGGATAAACCGTCGTTGGTTTTGAAATGTAATTGTGTTTAAGAGAAACTATTAATCCGTAAGAAGGCTTTTTAATTATTACAAAAGTATCTTTTATATTTATTTCAAATTTAGAATACTGTTTAGGTCCAAAATACCATAAACTTGTATCTCCTCTTACAAATAAACCGCCTTTGCCGATATGAGTGAAATCATATTGCTTTCTAGAAAGATATTGAACCCCTTTTTGAGTTGTTTTTGAGAATGTTAGAGCGACTAAAACACCAATTAAAAAAGTAGTTATTAACCCTAATATAATTCGCTTATTAAAAATATATTTATAAAGAAAATAAAAAGTAACTGCAGGAAATACACAAATTAAAACATACGGTTTTACACTTATAAGTATCACGAAACTTAGGACTCCATAAAATATACGTTTGAAAAGGTGCTCTTTTACTAAAAATGATCGAGCACACAAACCAAGTCCTAAAAAGAGAATTGGTTCTTTTAATACTCCGGATGTCCAAAATAAAATACTTGGAAATAAAAGTAATGCCCCAAAAATGTAAATTGGTTTCACGATTGAAAATTTTTCAAAAGAAATAAGTAGATTTTTTAAACCAATGAGAGCAAAAAATGACATGAACAACGCGTGAACATAAGGTGATCCGAAAGAAATGAATTGAATAACACTGTGAAGTCGGATAATATTTCTTGAATCATTTACGATTGTGTAACTACCTGAACACCAAAGGAACGTATTTTGAAGATATTTTTTCACTAGCAACGTGTCATCACCAATTCCAAATAATAAAGTAAAATAATCTTTAGGAGACTTTTTGAAAACAGCGTGTAAATATCCACTTTCTCTCAAATATCGCATGGTATCTGAAGGAACAGAATTATTAGTGTCTGGATGCATATATAGAATTAGGAAAACAACTCCAACCAGCATTTTTATTCCAAAAGCAGAAGGCATTGCCCAAATAGGAATGTTTTTAATTTGCAAAACTGACCAGTAACGAAATGCCAGTAAAAACGCAATGGAATAAAAAATTTCTATAATATACATCTTTTGAAAAATCTGTTTCAAAAATAGCAATAAACATTGGGAATCATATACGTCAGTTTGTCTAAATTTTCCCCGACACTTTGTCAGTTTTTTTGAATGGCATAAACATTGATTCAAAGTGGAAAAACAATAATTAATTAAATTATAAGTATGAGAACAGGTCAAATTAATGTGCAAACGGAAAATATTTTTCCAATTATTAAAAAATTCTTGTACTCAGATCATGAGATTTTCTTAAGAGAATTGGTTTCAAATGCAGTTGATGCAACACAAAAATTGAAATTCTTGTCTTCAAACGGTGAATTTAAAGGTGAGTTAGGAGAATTGAAAGTAGATGTAATTCTAGATCCAGTAGCTAAAACGTTAACAATACGCGATAGAGGAATCGGGATGACAGAAGAGGAGATTGACAAGTATATCAATCAAATTGCTTTTTCTGGAGCTGAAGAGTTTTTACAACAATATAAAGGACAAGAAGGAGCTGAACAAATTATCGGACATTTCGGATTAGGATTCTATTCTGGATTTATGGTTGCTGAGAAAGTTCAAATCAGAACATTGTCTCGTCACGCAGGAGCAAAAGCGGTTCAATGGGAAAGTAACGGTTCACCAGAATTTACGATTACTGATATTGAAAAAGAAGATAGAGGTACGGATATCGTTTTATTTATCTCTGATGAATCAAAAGAATTTTTAGAAAAAGCGAGAGTTTCCGGTGTTTTAGACAAATATTGTAAATTTTTACCAACTCCAGTTTTCTTTGGAACTAAAACGGAATATATTGATAGTCCAGAAGGTGAAAAAGACGAGAACGACAAAGTAAAACGTGTTGCGATTGAAGTTGCAAATCAAATCAATAACCCAGAACCAGCTTGGACAAAAGCGCCAATTGATTTAACGAAAGATGATTATGATGGATTCTATCGTGAATTATATCCAAGTTCTTTTGATAGTCCATTGTTTCACATTCATTTGAATGTAGATTACCCATTTAATTTGACTGGGATTTTATATTTCCCGAAAATCAAAGAAAATGTTGAAGTTCAACGTAATAAGATTAATTTATATTCAAACCAAGTTTTCATTACAGACAGTGTAGCGGAAATCGTTCCTGAATTCTTAACTTTGTTGCACGGGGTTATTGATTCTCCAGATATTCCATTAAATGTTTCTCGTTCTTATTTACAAAGCGATAGTAATGTAAAGAAAATTTCTGCTCACATCACTAAAAAAGTAGTAGATAAATTAGCTGAAATGTTCAAAAAAGACCGCAAAGATTTTGAGGAAAAATGGGATGATTTGCAAATATTTGTTCAATATGGATCTTTGTCTGATGAGAAATTTGCTGAAAAAGCGAAATCTTTCTCATTAGTAAAAAATACAGTAGGAACCTATTACACGATCGAAGAATACAAGGAAAAAATAACAGCTTTACAAACAGATAAAGATGGTAAGACAATTGTATTGTATACGAATTCTCCAGATGAGCAATTTTCGTTTGTAAAAAAAGCAATTGACAGAGGATACGATGTTTTACATTTAGATGGGCCTTTAGTTTCTCATTGGGTTTCTAAAATGGAGCAATCTATTGAAAATATTTCTTTTGTACGTGTTGATTCTGACACTTTAGATAAATTAATCAAGAAAGATGAAATTCTTCCTTCTAAATTATCGAAAGAAGATGAAGAGTCTTTAAAGCCATTGTTTGAAACAGTTGTTAATAAAGATAAATTCAATGTTTCTTTTGAAAGCATGAGCATTGACGATGCACCAATCGTAATTACTCAACCAGAGTTTATTCGTCGTATGATGGAGCAACAAAAAATGGGTGGTGCAGGATTCTTTGGTGCATTTCCTGAAACCTATAATATGGTTGTTAATGGGAATCATGCTAAAATTTCTGAAGTTTTAAATGCAACAAGCGAAGGAGATAAAACTGCAAAAGTGAAACAATTGACAGATTTAGCATTACTTTCTCAAGGTATGTTAAAAGGTGAAGAGTTGAGTAACTTTATTGATAGAAGTATTGAATTAGTGTAGTCACTGATTTAATAGTTAAAATAGTAAGCGGAATCATTAAGGAATTAATGATTCCGTATTTTTTTACTTTAAATTGAACGGGTTTGTTTAAATGGATTTTAGCAGTAGGTGGTTTTGTTCTTCTAGGTAGAAGTTTTCCAGGTGCCTTTTTAGGGTTTGTAATAGGTGGTTTTATAGATAACTATCAAGTTGTTATCAATAAAGCAAAATCTCAAGCCAAATCGGAAGGAAGACAATTTAAAACGGAAGATCTTTTTCAATATTATCAACAACATACATCTCAACACGATGTTCCAACAATATTAATGGCATTGTCTGCAGCAATTATGAAAGCAGACGGTAAAGTCGTAAAGTCGGAATTGGATTATGTAAAGACTTTTTTAAAGCAACAATTTGGCGAGAATTATTCAACCACTCATTTACAAACTTTAAAACATTTTTTAGATGCTGGTGAAATTCCATTAGATAAAATTTGTTCAGATGTTAGAACAAGAATGCAGCCAGAAGTAAGAGTGCAACTTCTACATTATATGTTTGGAATTGCAAAAGCTGATGGTGTTGTTTCAGAAATAGAAATCAGTGTTCTAAGTAGAATTGCTTCTATGATGGGAGTTTCTAGTGTTGATTATGAGAGTGTTAAAAACATGTTCTATAGAAACGTAGATTCTGATTATAAAATATTAGGTATTGATTCAAATGCTACTGATGACGAGGTGAAAAAAGCATACCGTAAAATGGCTATAAAATTTCATCCTGATAAAGTAGCGTCAATGGGTGAAGAGTATGAAAAAGGTGCAAAAGAGAAATTTCAACAAATTCAAGGTGCTTACGATAATTTGAAAAAATCTAGGGGAATTAAATGATTTTATTTTGTAGAGACGAGATGCATCACGTCTCTACAAAAATAAAAAATCAACCTTTACTTTGGCTAATGCCAATCAAAAACATTGTTGGATATTTTTCTAAATCAAATGCTTTTTCTCTCCATTCTTTAATGGAATAAGTTCTCACTGAGGCATTTGGTAATGTTAAATTATGAGCAATACATAGTTTTGTTTGATCAGCTAATTCATTTAATAAATCTTCCAAAACATTCATGTTTCTGAAAGGTGTATCCATGAATATGTGCGTTCGTTCATTTCTACGAGCATCACCTTCAAAATCTTTTATCTTTTTAATTCGATCTTTACGTTCTCTTGGTAAATAACCATGGAATGTAAAACTTTGGCCATTAAATCCACTTCCCATAAGTCCAAGAAGAATAGATGATGGTCCAACTAAAGGGACAACGTGAATCTCTTTTTCGTGTGCTAAAGAAACTAAATCTGCTCCTGGATCTGCGACACCTGGACATCCAGCATCTGAAATAACCGCTAAATTTTCACCATTCAATACGGGTTTAATTATTTTGTACAACTCGTCTTGAGGTGTTTTTTTATTTAAAATGAAAAAAGTAGATTCGTCAATTGGAAATTCACGATCTAGTTTGCGAAGGTATCTTCTCGCCATTTTAATATCTTCAACTGCAAAATAACGAAATGTAGTTGCTAATTTTGCGACATCTTGAGGAATAATATCAGAAGTAGTTTCTCCACCTAATGTTGTAGGAAGCATGTAAATTTTACCGTGTGCAATATGCGACATATATATAAATTGAGTGTGAACTAATTAGTTTAGTTCGTTGTTTTTAATTTTTTCTAAAATGCAATCTGTAGCTATATCTAACAGGTGATACACTTCAATAAATCCTTCTTCACCACCATAATATGGATCTGGTACTTCTAGGTTTTGACCTGGATGTGACATTTCCAAGATTAAATGCACTTTTTTTTTATCTTCTTCATTTTTTGCCATTTGAAGTACATTTGACTTGTTACTTTTATCCATTACAAAAATTATGTCGAAGTTGTCAAAATCCTCAACTGTAAATTTACGTGCTTTTAATGAATCAATTGGTGTGTCGAAATTTTTTGCAGTTTGACACATTCTTGGGTCAGGCGATTTACCAGCATGTATGCCTGTTGTACCAGCAGAGTCGACAATGATGTCAAGTTTATTTTCGATTACTTTTTTTCTCATTAATCCGTCTGCTAATGGCGAACGACAGATATTTCCAAGACAAACCATTACTATTTTCATACTTGTAAAATTAAACAAAGTAATCGAAGAAAGAGAGTTATTTCGCTCCTTTTGAATGCTATTTTTACAATTATCGACATAAATATATAATTATCCTTATCAAACACCTGTTTTATTCATTTTAATGAAATAATAATAATAAATTGATGTATTACTTGTTACAAATGATTAATTTGATAATTATGATACAATAGGCACTAGATAAAATCTTCAACTTAATATATTTTGCCATGAGACAGCTAAAAATTGTAAAGCAAGTAACCAATAGAGAAACAGCTTCGTTGGATAAATACTTACAAGAAATCAGTCGTGAAGATATGATTTCTGCTGATGAGGAAGTTCAATTAGCGATTAAGATAAGGGAGGGTGACAAGAAAGCATTGGAGCGTTTAACAAGAGCAAATCTTCGTTTTGTTGTGTCTGTTTCGAAACAATATCAAAATCAAGGGTTAACACTGCCCGATTTAATTAACGAAGGTAATATTGGCTTAATAAAAGCTGCCGAACGTTTTGATGAAACAAGAGGTTTTAAGTTTATTTCGTATGCTGTTTGGTGGATTCGTCAATCAATATTACAAGCTTTAGCTGAACAAGCAAGAATTGTTCGATTGCCCTTGAATAAAATTGGAGTAATCAATAAAATCAATAGAGCGTATTCTGAATTAGAGCAGAAATATGAAAGACCACCTTCGGATGATGAATTGGCAGAAGTTTTAGAATGTTCATCAGAAGATGTTAGACAATCTATGGCAAATATTGGCAGACACATTTCTATGGATGCTTCGTTGGTTGAAGGAGATGATTCCTCTTCAAATATGTATGATCTATTACCGAATGATTCATTGCCAAGTCCAGAAAGTGAATTAACTAAAGAATCGTTAAGAAATGATATCGAACGTTCTTTAAAAACCTTAACTTCAAGAGAAGGAGATGTTGTTAGAATGTATTTTGGATTAAGCGGAAGATATCCGTTGACGTTAGAAGAAATTGGGGAAAAATTTGATTTAACAAGAGAAAGAGTTCGCCAAATTAAAGAAAAAGCAATAAGAAGGTTAAAACATACTTCCCGAAGCCGAATGCTCAAAACATACCTAGGTTAAGCGGGATCAACATCGATAACCATTCGAATTGACTTGTTTAAAGGAACGCTATAGAAGACTGAAACTAGTTCTTGTATGCGTTCCTTTACTTTTTTCTCAGGAGCATCACGTTCTATTTTCAATGTAATCTTTTTCAAGTACAAGTTTTTCACTCTTTTCACAGAAGGATATTCTGGACCAAGAACTCTCTCTTTAAAAACTTCTCGAAGTTGAATTCCAAAATCCATAGCAGCTTTGTCTAAAATGTATTCTTCCTTGTGTTTTAAAGTAATATCAATTATTTTAAAAAATGGCGGATAAAAGAAATTTTTCCTTTCTAAGATTTCACTTTCATAAAAACCTACATAATCATGAGCAATTACTTTTTGAATAACCCAATGGTCAGGATCCCCTGTTTGAATAATTACAGAACCTCTCTTGTATTTTCTGCCTGATCTTCCTGCAACTTGTGACATTAATTGATAAGATCGCTCAAATGCTCTAAAATCAGATCTATTCAACAGCATGTCTGCATCGAGAACGCCTACTAGACTCACATTGTCAAAATCCAATCCTTTTGTAACCATTTGTGTACCAATCAATATATCAATTTGACGATTTTCAAAGTCATTAATTATATTTTCATAAGCATTTTTTGACCGAGTTGTATCTAAATCCATTCTCTGAATAACTTTGTCTGGCAGCATTAAAGATAACTCATCTTCAATTTTTTCAGTTCCAAATCCTAGCATTTTCAAACGGTTACTTCCACACGCTGAGCATGTTCCTACAGGAGGGGAGTGGTGACTACAATAATGACATTTTAACGTATTTGTATGTTTGTGATAGGTTAAGGAAACATCACAATTTTTACATTTAGGAGTCCAATTACAAATTTCACATTGCCACATTGGTGTGTATCCTCTTCTATTTTGAAATAGGATAATTTGCTCACCTTTATTTAATACTTCTCTCATTGAATCCATTAAATAGGACGAGAAATGAGATTGCATGCTTTTTTGTTTCCGTTCTTTTTTTAAATCGGCACAAAATATTTCAGGTAATTGTAAACCTCCAAATCTATTTGAAAGAGTGACCAATCCATATTTCCCTATGGTTGCATTATAATAGCTTTCTATTGAGGGTGTTGCAGACCCTAATAGTACTTTTGCTTTGTACATATGCCCTAATACTACTGCGCAATCTCTTGCGTTATAGCGCGGAGAAGGATCGTATTGCTTGAAAGAACTTTCGTGTTCTTCGTCAACAATAATCAAACCTAAATCCGAAAAAGGTAGAAATATAGACGATCGTGCTCCGAGTATAATTCTAAATCTATTTGGATTGTTGTTCAACACATTGTTCCAAATTTCAACGCGTTCATTTTGGTTGAACTTTGAATGGTAAATTCCAATTAATTCCCCAAAATAGGCTGATAGTCGTTGAATTAATTGTGTTGTTAAAGCAATTTCGGGTAATAAATAAAGTACTTGTTTCCCTAATTCTAATTGTTCTCTAATTAATTCAACGTAAATTTCTGTTTTACCTGACCCTGTAACTCCATGTAAAAGAGATACTTGCTTTTCTTCAAAAGATTCTCTAATTTCTTTCAAAGCTTGTTCTTGAGAAGGAGCAAGTGACTTGAAGTCAGATGTTGAGTCCATTATTTTTGTGAAACGAGAAATTTCAAACCTATTTTGTATAATTATTCCATTTTTTTCCAGGGTATTCAATGTGGAAATTGAGGCTCCCGCTTCTTCTAGTTGTTTTCTTAAAATTGGTTCAAGTTTATTGTTCGAATAGTTACCTTCTTTTAATATAAGTAACAATGTATCTAACTGTCTTTGTCCTGATTTTTTAGATTCTAAAAATTTAATTGTTTCTTCTAAAGCCAATTGATTTGCAATGTTTTCATTTATTTGGATGAAAATTGCAGTTTTAGCTGTAAATTTCTCTGACATTTCTTCTAAGGACATCACAGCCTTAATGTCTATTAATTTTTTTATAATTGGTTGAATCGTTTTAATTCCAACGATTTCAGAAATTTCTTTTAAATCTAATACTTCTTGAATTTGTAATGCTTCAACTATCTGATACTGTCTGTCATCGAGTTGAATTTTAGAAATATCAAAATCTGGATGAAGTACAATTTTTGTTTCACTCGCCAATTTGAAATTTGCAGGAAGCGCGGCATTCATAACATCTCCTATTGGAGCCATGTAATAACTTGAAATCCATTGCCAAAGTTGAAACTGATTTTTGGTAATAATTGGAGCGTCATCTAAGACATGTTCAATGTATTTCGCTTGATAAATTGTAGGAATAGTTTCATGAACAGCTGTTACAATTCCAGTTAATAATTTTGATTTTCCAAAAGGAACAACAACACGAATACCAGGGAAAACAGTATCGTTTAGTTCAAAAGGAATTCGATATGTATATACTTGATGAATTGCAATTGGAAGAATTACATCTGCAAAAAGTGTTTTTCTGTTGTCCATTTATAAAGAATCTTCTGTAAATATCTATCGAAGATAGTAAGTCCGTTTAGAAATCCCTAACTCATACTTGAATTATGGATTTTTAAACATGTCCTTTTTGTTAACTGATCGTGATTTTATATTGTTTTGTTGCAATGTCTAAGGAAGATAGTAAGTTTTAGCCGCATCTAAATTGTGATTGCTTTTAAAAAACAATCCCCCTGTCCCTGTAACCCCTGAAATTGTACCTAAGCAAAGTTCAGCTCTCGATTTTGCTTCCAAACAACTTTGATTCTGATTTTGTGCTGAGATAGAGAAAGGTTTGTTAATAATAACCGTTAATCTAGAAGTGAAGATCCCAACGACATTGTTATCATTGTTGATTTTTAAATTCGTATAGGATGGTTTAGATTGCGCTAATGTTCCACTTGGCTTGTTTGCTTTTATGTAGTTATTTAATTCAGTGGATCCACCTGTTAAAACGATTGAAATTGAACTCAATCTTCTAGTATTAATTGTAGCGTTGGAAGAAACATTTTTTCGAATTAATTCATAGAACATTTGCCCTTGAATGGTTGTACTAAAAGAAGCGTTTTTTTGAACTTCTGCCCCTCCTGTATTCCAGTTGATTACGGGAGAACTTACTAATGAATTGTCAGAGTATTCATCTATGTTTATTTTTAAAGAAGCATTGATAGTAGCAGCGTTTCCAGTGCTTGCAACTTCTACCGTTGGATTTGTTAACTTTCCATCGTTAATAAAGGCGAAATTTGAGGAGCTTGTTTTTTGTCCAGACGAAATTCCAGAAACCATTTCTGTTGAGCCAGTTACGATAAATTCTTTGCTAGTACCTTTGTAAATAATTACTTCTAAATCATAAGTAGCATTTAGATTCAATTTACCTTGAGAATTATCACTGAAGTAATATACTTTTTCTGAAGGAGCATAGAATACACCAGAACTTTTGGTGTATATTAATGTGTCTCTTAGTGGCCAGGTTCTCGCTAGTGTTTTCACATTGTTGCTAGGATTAAGTATGTACTCTTTCACTGTTGCTTCAACACTTGAAAAATAACTTGAATCTGGTATTTTTGCTATCTCTAAAGCATTTCCGGGCCCAATAAAAGCTCTGTTTATTTTGATGAAATGTACAGATTCTAGAGTGTCTAGAACTCCGTAGATTACAGCTGTTTCTTTAAAGTTCCCTACTAGCTCAATGTCTTCTTTACAAGAATTGAAGGTGAGTAGAGTAAGTAATAATCCAAGGGTAAAATAACAATATTTTTTCATGCAGTTAATTTTTTTAGTCATTTATCAATAGTGAATTGATAAAAAATAGCAAGCAAATGTAGTTTTTAATGTTGGTAATAAATCATTTTTTAATCAGTGAAATTGACACGTTACTCAACAATTAATCTTTAATCTTGTTTAAGCCCATCGTTTTTAGCATCCAATTCGGTAAATGTTTTTTTGGATCTCTATTTTTTAAATTAATATACCAACCAAATTTTTTCATAATTGGAACCTTATGTGTTTCAACAAATTCAATCAAAGTGCCGTCTGGATCTTCAATGTATGAGAATCTCCCTGCTGCTTCTCCCATGTCAAAAGAATTATCGCTATCAACTGTAAATGGGAATCCTTTTTCTTCGCACTCTTTTTTTAGAATGTCCATTCCTTGTATATCAAAACAAAGATGAATGAATCCCCAATCTCCCCAAAATCTATTTTCAAATATTTTTTTACAATCAGTTCTTTCCAGGGATTGAATAAGTTCAATTTGTGTTGGTCCAAGTAATCTAGCAAATGGACCTTTTCTAAGTTCAGGATGAGATAATAAAATTCTTCTTACTTTTTTATCTCCTTGTGCAAGCCCTTTTAAATCATCAAAAATTCCCGTTTCGTCATATTCCACTTTTGAATATCCTAGTATGTCTGCGTATAATTTTAACGATTTATCGATGTCACTTACTCCGATTAGTGATCCAACTACTGCGCCACATTTAGAAGCGTGATTCGTGTCTGAAAACCAATCATTTCCTTCAACGATATTAAAAATGTTACCATTTGGGTCTTTTGTAAAAAAATGAAGTTTCCCATTAGGTGTTTTAACTACTTCGCTTAAAAGTGTTGCGCCATTTACCTTAAAATAATCATAAGTCGCTTTTACATCTCTTGATTTAATGCGACAAGAATACAAACCATAATCCCCTAATTGAATAGTGAACGTTGGTTTTTCGGTATTTCTAGAAGTGTATTGCCAGATTTCAAATCCTCCTCCGCCTTCCATACTTAAAGCAAGTGTAGCAGTTCTTGATTGCACAACTCCTCCTGTATAAAGTGTCATTAATGGGGCTTCTGCAGCTTCTTCAAAAATTCGAACGTTAATACCTAAAAATTTACGGTACCATTTCCAAATTTCTTGAACATTTGGAACCCCGATTCCCATTTGTTGAATTCCACAGATTATTTTTTCCATTTTTTTGTTTTTGTACTCGTAAATATACTAATAAATCAAAGTTTGGCTACTAGTAAGTCTTCTTTAAAATCTACCTAATTGCTCGGTCATTAAATAGGATGTAGCCATAACTCAACTGAAAAGTTAATGGGTTTTTCTGTTCGGGGAAATAATTTAGAGTAGCTCTGAATGGCCCGAAAAATGAATGGTAAATAATTGAGGATGAAGCTAAAATTGTTTCACCTTTAAATGGTTTTGAATATCCAAACGAACTATTCTCAATGTTTTGATTCAATTTCACAAATGGTTGATAATAGTAGAGGTCAAAACGGACATCTATTTTCTTTTGAAAACTAAAAATAAAATTTAGCCCAGTCCCTACAAATTGGGGCGATCTATATTCTGGTAGAAAATAGGTTTCTACATCTGGAATTGGAGAAAATGTAGTAAGAGCTAAAAGAGTTGAGGTGTAATTTGCGAAAAGGGATTGTGTGTTTAAAACTCCTTTTGCATAAAAGCCTAAATGAAAATTTGGATGATCTATTAAAAAAGTTTGAATTTCTGAATTAATACTGATCCATTCATGTTTTTTGATGATATCGTAAGGAGTTATTTTGGTTGTTGTTCCACTAATACTGTTTTCTTTACCGTTTACATACCTTATTTTAAATGAAAATAAATGTCCGCTTGAAGCAAATTGTTTTCTATTTAATGAGTTTTTAACAAATTGCCAACTCACCAAATTTCCATTGAAATATGTTTTATCTGTAGTGTCTGTTATCGTGTAATTATTTGTTTGATAGTAATTGTCTTCTAAAGAGAAATGGCGTAAATCTACAATTCCTTTCGATGTGTTTCCAACTGGATGGTTGAATTTTACACCGTAATAGAATTCGTTTTGAATTAGAAATGAAGGTTTGATGTTTTCAAATATTGAAATGAAATTGTGGTAGTAATCCCATCTGTTCAATACGATATACGGAGATATTGAAACCGGTCGAGGTGAAGCTGATTCAATTGTTAATTCTCCTTTTACAGAGTTGTAAAATTTACCCAAATACGTTTCAAATTTTAGATTCGAAGCTACTTTTTCAATTCTTCTGAATGATAATCCTATATAACCTGTTTTAGTTCTTGTTGATAAGAATCCGCCAAGATCAAGTTTAAATTCTTTTGCTTTTCGAACTTCTAAATTTAGATTGTATGTAGAATCTGTTTTTTTTGAAAGTGTTGGAAATAAAAAATCAATTTGCTGTGATTCGTATAGTCGATAGTATCTTTTTTCAAAAGTTGAACCTTCAATGTTCTTTTCTTTTTTAGGTCGTATTAATGATTTCTCGATGTAACTATACGGTTTATTTTTTGTTGAATTGGTTGTAATTGATTCAATTTGAAGTTTTTGTATTTTTGATCTAAATATTTTTCTTCTATTTGCCAATTCTTCTTTTGAAATTCTTTCTGTAACTTGAAGCTGAATGGTATCTAAATACATTAGCGTTGATGTATATCCGTCGTTTATCGCTGTCCTAACATCTTCAAAATCAAATGTTTTAACATTTGTTTTAGGTCGAATAACAATTCCCATTTCACATGGAAGTGAAAAGTCAGTATGAGAAACTAGCATGTTTACAACTTGACTGATGAGGTCGTCTTCAGAAGGAGCATCTGCATTATAAGTAACATTACTTCCAATTATATAGTCTGGTTGAAAATCTTTGTACAATACATCAACTGGAAAATTATTGTAGAGTCCACCATCAAACAAAAGGTTTCCTTCTACTTTTATTGGACTGAAATAAAAAGGGAAAGTCATAGATGACCGCACAGCCTGATTTAAATTTCCTTTCGAAAATGTAATGCTTTTTTTATTAGTAATATCTGATGAAACACATCTGAAGGGTATAAATAAACTATCGAAATTGTTATTGCAAGATGCACTTGTTGTTCCTAATATTTTCAACATCTCTAAATCTAAATAGGCAGATGTGATAAAATTAGTTGGTAAAGATTTTTTTAAAATGTTTTTATGTGTAAAAAGTAAACTTATCAAACCAGCATTCGACTCTTCTTCTCGAAATAAAAAATGTTGAGTAGGTTTAAGTTTACCTGTAGTCATTAATTGAAAATTATCAGATAATACATAGCTTTCAATCTCTTCCGGACTATAACCTGACGCATACATAGAACCTACTAAAGCGCCTGCGGATGTGCCAGTTATGTAGTCAATTGGTATCCCTCTTTCTTCAAGCGCTTTTAAAACTCCAATGTGTGCTAGACCTGTTGCGCCACCTCCACTTAGAACTAATCCCACTTTTTGTTGCGCGAATATAGAGCTCAAAAAAAATAGAGTAAGGGCTAATAATGAAATATTACGGTATGGTGACTTCAATTTTGTTACTTTTGTACAAAATTAGCAGGATTCCTGAAAAAAAATATCAAAATGGAGAATGAATTGAAAGATAATGCAGAAAGTATGAATATTACTTTGAAAACTTTTTATGGTTTAGAAGAAGTATTGAAAGAAGAACTTATTGAATTAGGGTATGCAGATGTGAAAGTTTTAAATCGTGCTGTTCAGGTTGTTGGAACTTGGAAAGATGTTTATTTTTTAAACTTACATTCGCGTTGTGCTATTTCGGTATTAGCGGAAATAGCAAAATTTTCAATTAAGCATGAAGATGATCTGTATAAAAAATGCATGAAAATCGATTGGACTCAATATTTTGATGTTGATAAAACATTTGCAGTGAAGGGTGCTATCTTTTCGGATTTCTTTAATCATTCTCAATTTCCTTTTTTATTAGTGAAAGATGCAATTGCAGATACTTTTAGAAATAAATTAGGGAAACGACCTGATGTTCATGTTAAGATACCTCAAGTTTTGTTTGATGTGTATATCAACGATCAAAACGTAACTATTTCATTGAATTCTAGTGGAGTACCTTTGTTTCAAAGAGGTTATCGTCAGTCAGCTGGGGAAGCCCCTTTAAATGAGGTAGTTGCAGCGTCATTGGTTCGTATGTCTGGTTGGGATAGAAAGTCTGCTTTTGTTGATCCTTTCTGTGGTTCAGGTACACTATTGATTGAAGCGGCAATGTTAGCAGCTAATATTCCTTCATCAATTGAACGTCAGCATTATGCGTTTAAAAACTTTGCAAATTACGATGCGTCATTGTGGGATGAAGTATATGAAGCAGCTAATAAAAAATGTCAGTCATTGCCTTGTAAAATAGTTGGTTCGGATATTGATCCAGATATGGTTATGAAAACAAGACGTAATTTGAAAGGAATTGCGGTTGGACGTTTTATTGAAACTGAAATAAAATCTTTTGATGAAGTAAAAAGACCAGAAGATACAGGTTTTATGGTTACAAATCCTCCATACGGAGAAAGAATGGGGGATAACATCGAAGAGATGTATACTTCAATCGGAGACTGGATGAAAGCTGAAATGAAAGGATATACTTGTTGGGTTATTTCAGCAAGTGAAGAAGGGTTCAAATCAATTGGATTGCGTCCAGAAAGAAAAATTAAAATGTATAATGGTGACTTAGAATGTAGTTTTAGAAAATTCAGTATTTATGAAGGTTCTAAAAAAGGAAAATACATTCAAGAGTCTGGTTATGAATTGTCTCATGAAGAGGAAGGAACTGAAAGTGATAGTTCTATTGAAGAATAATTAAGAGTTTAAAATTAGTGATTATAAAAAAAGCGATTCAAATTTTGAATCGCTTTTTTTATTGACTTGAAATCTTCTGTCTTGAAGCTATTATCTTTTAGAAATATCAACGTATGGTCTTTCAGTTTCTCCAGTGTAGATTTGTCTTGGTCTACCAATTGGCTCACTACCTTCAGTCATTTCTTTCCATTGAGAAATCCATCCTGGTAATCTTCCGATAGCAAACATTACTGTAAACATTTCAGTAGGAATGTTTAAAGCTCTGTAGATAATTCCTGAATAGAAATCAACATTTGGATATAAGTTTCTTGATTTAAAGTATTCATCCTCTAATGCAACTTTTTCTAATTTCTTAGCAATTGCCAATAATGGATCATTCACGTTTAATTTTTCAAGAATATCGTCACACGCTTTTTTGATTATTTTTGCTCTTGGGTCAAAGTTTTTGTAAACTCTATGACCAAACCCCATTAATCTAAACGTGTCGTTTTTGTCTTTCGCTTTCAATACCCATTTATCAACGTCACCACCATCGTTTTGAATTTCTTCTAACATTTCCAAAACTTCTTGGTTAGCTCCACCATGAAGTGGACCCCAAAGCGCTGCAATTCCAGCAGAAATTGTAGAGTATAAATTTGATTGAGAAGAACCAACAACTCTTACAGTTGCTGTAGAACAGTTTTGTTCGTGATCAGCATGTAGAATTAATAATTTATTTAAAGCAGATGAAATAACTGGATCAACTACATATTCTTCAGTTGGCATTGCAAACATCATGTGCATGAAGTTTGAACAATAATCCAATGAATTTTTTGGATACATGAATGGGTGACGCAAAGCATTCTTGTGAGACCATGCTGCTAAAGTTGGTAATTTACCTAGCAAACGGTGAATCGTTAAATCGATTGCCTCAGAACTTCTATTAGGATCTAATGATTCAGGATAAAAAGTTGAAAGTGATCCTACCATTGATCCAAGAACACCCATTGGATGAGCTTTCGCCGGGTATGCTTCGAAAAACTGTTTCATATCTTCGTGAATCAACGTATGTTTTGTTATACTATTGATAAAAGAATCTAATTGAGTTTTAGTTGGTAAAGTACCATAAATTAATAAGTAAGCAACTTCTAAAAAAGAAGCTTTTTCAGCTAATTCTTCAATTGAATAACCTCTGTAACGAAGGATTCCAATTTCTCCATCTAAAAATGTAATTGAACTTTTGCAACTACCCGTATTTTTAAATCCTGGATCAATTGTGATATAACCAGTTTTATCTCTTAGAGAACTAATGTTAATTGCTTTTTCATTTTCAGTTCCTTCAATAACCGGAAATTCATAAATTACTCCGTTCAATTCTAATTTTGCTATTTCGCTCATTTTATTTATGTTAAAATTTGTTTTTCGAAAAAATTACGTCGCCTAAATTATATAAAGAAATTCTACAATCAAAACGTATTATTAAATATTTTTCATTTTTTTACAATTACTTAATTATACATCTCTATAGACTGTTATAAAAAATTAAAATCAAATTAATTTTTATTTTTTATAAATTCTCTAATGTGAAGTTCAACATCAAATTAAATAAGTGATTTCTAGTGTTTCCACCATATATACTATGATTTTTATTTGGATAGATAAACATGTCAAATTGTTTATTTTCTTTCACCAAAGAGTTAATCATTTCCATTGAGTTTTGATAGTGAACATTGTCGTCTCCAGATCCGTGAATTAATAAATATTTTCCTTTTAATTGATTGACAAAGTTGATAGGGGAGTTGTTTTCATATCCTTCTTTGTTTTCTGTAGGTGTTCTCATGAAACGTTCTGTGTAAATATTGTCATAATATTTCCAATTGGTAACTGGTGCAACAGCTATTCCTGTTTTAAATATACCTGCTCCTTTTGTCATTGCTAAAGAAGTCATAAAACCACCATAACTCCATCCTTGTATTCCAATTCTTTGAGGATCAACATATTTCCATTTCCCTATTTCAAGTGCTGAAGCAATGATGTCTTCAGTTTCTAATTTTCCTAATTGTAAATAAGTCGCTTTTTTGAAATCTGAACCTCTGTACATCGTGCCTCTTGGATCAACTGAAATGATGATGTATCCTTTTTTGGCAAGTAATTGATGATACATGTAATCTGCACCGTCAAATGAATTTAGAACAGTGTTGTGTCCCGGACCTCCATATACCGTCATAAATACAGGGTATGTTTTTGTTGAATCAAATTTTGGAGGATAAATTATCCAAGCATTCAGTTTTGTTTTATCATTCGTTTTAATTTGAATAAACTTTTTATTGGATAATGAATATGTTAATAGTTTGGTTACTAATTTGTTGTTGTTTTCTAATACGCTTAATTCTTTTCCTTTATTGTTGCAAAGACTAATGATATTTGGAGTGTTTGCATCAGAATAGGTTTTAATAAAATAATTCATTCCATTTGAGAATTCTGCATCGTTTGTACCTGTCGATGAACTAATCAATTCTTTTGATTTTCCGTTTAGATTGATTGTGTAAATTGATTTGTTAATCGTTCCATTTTCAACTGACGTGAAGTAAATCGTGCCTTTTTCTTCATTGATTCCAAGGAATTCAACTACATCCCAACTTCCTTTTGTTATTTGAGTTGAAATACCTTTAAATGTTAATTTGTAAATATGATTATATCCATCTGATTCACTTGTTCTTACAATTGTTTTTCCGTCTTTAAGAATCAGCAAATTATCGTCAATCTCAACATAAGTGGAGGATGTTTCTTCGAAAAAAACAGTAGAACTAAACGTGTTTTCTGATAGATCAATTAAATGATATTTTAAATTGTTTTGATGTCTATTCAATGTTTGAAGTACTAATTTATTTTCTGAACTAGACCATTTTAAACGGGGAATGTATTCATATTCTCCTAATTGAAGTTGATTTGTTTTCTGATTCGTTAATGAATAAATGTGAGCTGTCACTTTTGAATTATCTTCTCCAGCCTTTGGGTATTTGAATGTGTGTTGAGTTGGATATAGATCTTTGTAATAGGTCATTGAAAATTCTTTCACACTACTTTCATCAAAACGAAGAAAAGCAATGTTTTTACTGTCAGGCGACCAATTATATCCTTTTGTAATAGCAAATTCTTCTTCATAGACCCAATCAGTTGTACCGTTTATTATTTTGTTTTTTTCTCCGTCAAATGTGATTTGTTGCGTTTTATTTGATACTAAGTCTTTAATGTACAGATTGTTTTTGTGGATGTATGACGCTTTCGTCCCGTCTGGAGAATATTCAGCTAATGTTTGAGGTTGGTGCTCGTCAGCTAAAGATTGAAGTGTTTTTGATCTTAAATCATATAAGTAATATATTGTCGTGTAACTTCTTCTATAAATTGGTTTTATGTTTGTTGATAATAATAATTTAGTTTCATCTTTATTGAATTCATAATCATCAATTGTTACCGCTTTCCCATTTAATTTTAAAGACGATAGTTGTATAATTTCTTCTCCTTTACCGTTAGAGTCTGAAAATGAATATTTTGAGATAACAGTTTTACCTTCGTTTTCTGTTATTTTAGTAAAGTGTTCACCATCATTCATTGATTTGAATCCATCTACAGATGCTTCAGTAAATTCTCTGTTTTTCCATATTTTTTCTATTGTTAACTCTTGACTGAATAGTTGCGAAATGAAAAAAATGAAAAACAGTGTACCAAAAGAATTCGTTTTCATAGTGTAAGTTATTAATTTTTAAATATTTCTTCAAATTTTAACAATTGATATTGGGTTATAAAAAAAGCGGATTCAAAGTTGAATCCGCTTTTTTTAAAAGTATATTCTATTATAAATGAATCACTTCACCGTATGCAGCTGCAGCAGCTTCCATGATTGCTTCTGACATTGTTGGGTGAGGGTGAACAGTTTTTATAATGTCGTGACCAGTTGTCTCTAGTTTACGAATCGAAACAATTTCAGCAATCATTTCTGTTACGTTTGCTCCAATCATGTGTGCTCCAAGAACTTCACCGTATTTAGCATCAAAAATTAGTTTCACAAAACCATCTTTCGCTCCAGCAGCACTTGCTTTACCTGATGCAGAGAATGGGAATTTACCAATTTTAATGTCTAAACCAGCTTCTTTAGCTTGCTTTTCAGTCATACCAACTGATGCGATTTCAGGAGATGCATAAGTACATCCTGGGATATTTCCATAATCCAATGGTTCTGGATTTTTTCCAGCAATTTTCTCTACACATATTATTCCTTCAGCTGAAGCTACGTGAGCCAACGCAGGACCTGGTACGATATCTCCAATTGCATAGTATCCTGGAATATTTGTTTGGTAGAAATCATTTACCAATACTCTTCCTTTATCTACAACGATTCCAACTTCTTCTAAGCCAATGTTTTCAATGTTTGAAACAACTCCAACTGCAGAAAGAACAACATCACATTCTATTTTTTCTTCTCCTTTAGCAGTTTTTATTGAAACAACACATCCCTTTCCAGAGGTATCTACTGATTCAACATTTGCATTTGTTAAAATAGTAATTCCTGATTTTTTCAAAGATTTTTCCATTTGCTTAGAAACATCTTCATCTTCAACAGGAACAATGTTTGGCAAATATTCAACAAGGGTAACTTCAGTTCCAATTGCATTATAGAAATACGCAAATTCAACTCCAATTGCTCCAGAACCTACAACAACTAATTTTTTAGGCTGTGATTTTAAAGTCATTGCCTCACGGTATCCAATTATTTTTTCACCATCTTGTGGTAAATTTGGTAACTGACGAGAACGAGTTCCAGTTGCAATAATTAATCCTTTGTCAGCTGTATATTCTGTTATTTTTCCATCTTCACCTGTTACCGCTACTTTTTTACCAGCTTTAACAACTCCGTCACCTTTAATAACATCAATCTTATTTTTCTTTAATAAAAATTGAATACCATTACTCATTCCGCTAGCAACTCCACGACTTCTGTCAATCATTGCATTGAAATCAACAGATGCTTCTTTTACGTTAATTCCGTAATCACTTGCATGTGTTAAGTATTCAAAAACATTAGCACTTTTTAACAATGCTTTTGTAGGAATACAACCCCAATTCAAGCAGATTCCCCCTAAAGATTCTCTCTCTATGATGGCAGTTTTTAATCCTAATTGAGAAGCGCGAATGGCAGTAACGTAACCACCAGGTCCACTTCCTAAAACTATAATATCGTAATTCATTTTATTCAATTTTTGTTACGGTACGAAGATAATAATTTTATTTATTTAATCACAGAGTAACACGTATTTACCATTGAACTTAATAATCACTAAATTATTTCAATCCCGAAAGATTTCGGGATCAGCACATCAAAATAAAATATTGTTTAAACTTTAATCAAGTAATCGTTTATGCCTTAAAATATCTTATTTTTGTTAAGTGTTTTATTGATTGTTATTAGACGCAGACATTCTTAAAACAGATATATAGCATAAATTAATCCGATTATTAGATTCAAGAACATTAGGTCATAAATAATATTTATAACGATGAAAGCACAATGCATTCCTTCAAATTACATAAAAAAATGACTAATTTCAGTTATATCCCAAAAGTCGCAGACTAATTAATAAATAACCGTAACATGTTGATAAACAATCATGTTACGGCTTGTATAGTTTCACCAAAATGGTGATATTTGTACTTA
>Ga0105054_10001273_pt1 | contig 41365 bp, 31 predicted proteins | sample BON02_FD_78091 | JGI IMG/M metagenome (GOLD analysis project Ga0105054, IMG submission 78091) | Freshwater microbial communities from Lake Bonney liftoff mats and glacier meltwater in Antarctica - BON-02 (megahit assembly) | ecosystem: Environmental > Aquatic > Freshwater > Ice > Glacier...
GAAAGGCCTATACATGGCTTAAAGAAATAAAGAACTCCTATCCAACTATGTTTTATCACTGGACAGTTTACAATTGGATATAATTCGTATGACAAGAGCCGTATGAAGCGAGAGTTTCACGTACGGTTCTGGGAGAGGCTTGGGGTGAAACTCCGCTTGCCTACTTGACTTTTACACTACATCCCAAATACTCAATATAGAAACCAAACAGAGGAATTTGTAATGCCGGTTCATTTTCCAAATTGCCCCATAACTTGGATCTCCTTCTCCAACACGGAAACGATTTGTTATTGCATATTTCGGGTTAAACAAATCCGATTTGAATTGCCACCAGGAATCCATATTAATTGAATCGCAACATTCCCTTCATTCCAACTGCCATACCAACAAATTGTCTTACCATAGTTCATTCAAGTAGGTCCAGAAACCTATGATGCCCTTTTCGTACAGCATGGAAAGCTCCAACTCTTGGTCAATTATTAATTTCCCATCGGCCAAGTATTGGATATTGTTGTCCATTTTCCCTTCAGGCAGGTCCTTATGTTGTGATATTTTAATCATTCAGGAGCCCAATTAACCAGTACTTTCTTTGTTGGCTATCTAATTTTGCCTATTTTTAATAGTGCTTTTAATTATTTGGTCATGAATCAATAATCCAACCCGACATGAAGTTATTGGGCTTACTTTTTTTAGTTTTATGGTTACCCGTCCATACGTACGCTCAAGAAAACCACTCCGGACTACCCGCTCAGTTATTGAGTGGCCCAATGGTCGGCCCCGCCACATCCTCTCAGGCAAATATCTGGGTTGAAACCAGCAAACCTGCCGAGGTAAAAGTGCATTATTGGGTGGAATCAGGGTCCAATCCCCTTATTCTAGCAGTTGCCGAAGGTAGAACAAGTGATGATGCTCCCCATACGGGAACTGTAAAATTGGACAACCTGCCTGTCAGGGGAATCCTTCATTATGAATTGGAAATTGATGGGCAGGTTTTACGGCCTCAAACCGTCCAATCCTTCCAGCTCATGCCTGCTGAGGAATCAACTTCCAATTTTTCGGTGGCTTTTGGGCCCTGTATCAACCCTGTACGGGTGCCATTGCAGCCAATTTGGACCCAGGTGGCTGTTTCCAATCCCGATGCCTTTTTGCTTATTGGTGACAATAATTATATGCCCATGCAGCCTGGAGCTTATGAAGTTCCTGAAAATGTTGCCCATTTTGCCATGGCACGGTACCACCGTTTTCTTCGGGATATTCCAGGACTCAGAACCGTTCTGGCTACTACGCCTACTTACGCCATTTGGGATGACCATGATTTCGGCCCCAACAACTCTGACAGAACCTTCAAATGGAGGGATTTAACCTTGGATCTTTTTAAAAAATACTGGCCCAACCCCTCTGCCGGTACCGAAGAAACCCCAGGTATATTCTATTCCTTCAAAATTGCGGATGTGGAGTTTTTTATGCTGGATGACCGCTATCATCGGGATCCAAATGAAGCCCCCGACAGGTCCACCATGCTCGGTTCCGGCCAACTTACATGGCTTCATAATCAGCTGAAAGCAAGCACTGCCACCTTTAAGGTGATTGTGAACGGGCATACCACGACCATTGATAGGCAGGGTTCTGGTGAATATTGGGCCAATTTCGGTACCGAGCGGGAAGACTTTTTGAATTGGATGTTTGCTGAGCAAATTGAAGGGGTATTCTTTATCTCCGGAGACTGGCACGTGGGTTCGCTAAGTAGGGTGGATTTTTCAAAAGGAGGCTACCCACTTTATGAACTGATCAGCTCCAATGCAGCCGTACAACCCGTGGAGGCGGACGATCATCAGTACCAGCGGAACAGACAAGTGACCGGTCACAACAGGCGTTTTGACGGGCCTATTGTGAATGATATTTTGGATTACAATTTCGGGCTTTTGGAGTTTTCCGGCGATAAAGGAGACCGGATGGTTCACTTAAAGCTTATCGACCACCGGGGAGAGGTGAGGGTGGCGCATGTTCTCAGGGAAAATGACCTGCGCTCAAGATAAATAAGAGCATAATAAACGTTTCCGTAACCTATCAATTGCCGTATTTTTGGGCGACTAATGTTTTGGTAGGCAAGACATTTTCATTTAATCTTAGAAACGACAATTGGCTTTGGTTTACTGTATTTGTTTTGACGGTTTTGTTAACGAGCCTAATGGTTTACAGATCAAAATTGCGGAAGATTTTTTCTTCTAATACCTGAATTCCCAGTATATAGATAGTTTTTTTATGGGGAATTTGTAAATTCGGGCCCAATTATATCCAAAATGATAAAATAATCTCTCTTTCATTTATGAAAAAAGTTGCTTTTACAATGAAATTATTGCCTGGGAATGAAGAAGTTTACGAAAAAAGGCATAACGAAATATGGCCTGAATTGGTCGAATTGCTGAAAAAGGCAGGGATTGCTGAATACCATATATTTTTGGACAAACCAAGTGGAGTTCTGTTCGCTTTTCAGAACATCGAAGAGCAAAACCAGACCAATAGCCTGACCAAAGAAGCAATAATGAAAAAATGGTGGGCTTTTATGGGGGATATTATGGAAACAAACCCTGATCAATCTCCAAAAGTCACACGGCTGGAGAAGGTGTTTAGTTTATAAAATCTATCTGAAAATAACATTATGATGCTAGTCCGAAATGGAAGAATGAAAAGCAGTAGGATAGTAACTGTGGCTTTTATGCTATTGATTGTCCTAATTGGCTGTAATCCTAAAACCTCAACGGATAGCAAACGAAATATTGGGCAATGGCCCGAACCTACTTCCCAAACCAAGCCCTGGGCAAGATGGTGGTGGATGGGGAGTGCTGTTGATAAAGAAAACCTTTCCTTCTTAATGCATGAATACCAGCAAGCAGGAATTGGAGGCTTGGAAATAGCCCCCATTTACGGAGCAAAAGGGTTTGAAAATCAATTTTTAGCTTATCTATCTCCACAGTGGACTGCAATGCTTCACTACAGCATAAGTATTGCTGATAGTCTAGACATGCAAATAGATTTGACTCAAGGCACTGGCTGGCCATTCGGGGGGGAAATGATTACGCCTGATATGGCAGCAAAAAAAATGCTCATACAGCGATACGGTTATTCTGAAGGCATTGGACTGGATCGGCCTATAGTAATAGAAGAAAAGCGAGCCTCCGAAAAAGCACATTATCTACAGGCTTTAATGGCCTATCAAGATTCAAAATCGCCCCAGAACCTTACGGATTTAGTGAAAAAGGACGGCTCATTGTCTTGGGATGAAAAAGGTGATTGGAACTTGATCGCTATTTTCGAGATCCAAACTGGTCAAAAAGTAAAAAGAGCAGCCCCGGGTGGACAAGGGTTTACCTTGGATCATTTTTCCAAAGTTGCTGTAAAGGAATACCTGGACCATTTTGATAGTGCCTTTTCAGGGGATTTCCCCGGAATCAGGGCTTTTTATAATGATAGTTTTGAAGTTTATGGAGCTGATTTTACTGGGGATTTTTTCAATTATTTTCAAGCCAAAAGAGGTTATGATATAAGGAACCATCTAGAGCAACTTATTGCTGAAAATACAGTCGAGGAGGGGCGTCGTTTAAAGTCTGACTACAGGGAGACCATAAGCGATATGCTCCTAGAAAATTTCACCCATCAATGGTCCATCTGGGCAGAAGGACATCAAAAACTTACTAAGAATCAGGCCCATGGATCTCCGGGGAACTTATTGGATCTTTATGCCACTGTGTCTATACCTGAAGGTGAAACTTTTGGCTCAAGTTATTTTCCTATCCCAGGAATCCGCAGAGATAGCTCTGATATACGAAATGTAGATCCTGACCCTATCATGCTTAAATTTGCTTCTTCGGCAGCCCATTTGACTGGGAAAAAATTGGTTTCTTCAGAGACTTTCACTTGGCTAGGCGAACATTTTAAATCCTCTTTTTCACAAGCAAAACCTGAGTTAGAGCAAGTATTTCTTGCAGGGATTAACCACATGTTTTATCATGGGATTACTTATTCACCTCAGAAGGTAGATTTTCCCGGATGGTTATTTTATGCTTCCCTAAACTTAAATACTCACAATAGCTTATGGCCCCATCTTAAAGGATTTAACGGATATGTTCAAAGGGTGCAGTCTGTTTTGCAATCAGGAATGCCAGACAATGAACTGCTGGTATATTGGCCAGTATATGATGTGTGGGCTGACCCTGAAGGTTTAGGAATGACCCTCACCGTACACGGAATTGATGAATGGCTACATCCTACTCCTTTTTACAAGGCTTCAAAAACCCTAATGGAGGTAGGTTATGGTGTGGACTTTGTCTCTGATGCCCTGTTGAATACTTTGGAGGTAACCGACCATATGCTTACTGGAGCAGATGGTAAATTCAGATCTGCCGCCATAGTAGTTCCCGAGACTGCTTATATGCCTGTGGCCATACTTAAGCAATTGATGTCCTTAGCTAAGGAGGGTGCTCAGGTTATTTTTCAGGATAAACCTGTTGATGTTCCTGGTTTTAATGACTATGCCGGTAGGAAGGGTACTTTGGATAGTCTTTGGAAGAGTATACAACTAAAACCAAATGCACAGGGAAGCAGTGCTGATTTTGGAAAAGGAAGAATATTGGTATCCAATGAACTGCCATCAGCCTTGGTGTCTTTGGGAATAAAGAGGGAAAAATTAACTGATTTGGGTTTAAAGTTTATCAGGAGAAGGGTGGACGAGGAAAAGTATTATTACCTAATCAATCATACGGCTAAAAAAGTTGATAAAATGGTTTCTTTTGAGACAGAAGGTAAAGCTGCAGTATTGATGGATCCAGAGCAGGGAACAATTGGCTTGGTAAAAGTAAATCCTGATTCGGGGAGTACAGAAGTAGCCATTTCTCTATTACCGGGACAATCGGTCATTGTCCATATTTTAAATGAGTTGCCCAATGGATTAATGCCCTGGAAGTATGAAATACCAGATCCCGAGATTATTGATTTAGATAACACTTGGAAATTGTCCTTCACTAATGGCGGACCAGTACTTCCTTCAAATCAAGTAATGGAAACCCTACTGCCTTGGACTTCTCTGAAAGGGGATTATTTTGACGATTTCTCAGGACAGGCCATGTATGAAAGTTTATTTGAACTCGATAGTTTTAATGAAAATGCGAAGTATGTATTAAGCCTTGGTAAGGTTCTAGAAAGTGCTAGAGTATGGCTAAATGACAAGGAAGTAGGTTATGCTTTTAGTATTCCCTTCCGATTGGATATAAGTAACTTTGTGAAAAAAGGCGAAAATACCCTTAGGGTTGAAGTCGCAAATCTTATGGCAAATCATGTCAGGTTCCTGGATAAAAATGAAATCCTCTGGAGAAATTATCATGAAATCAATTTTGTAAATATAGATTATAATCCGTTTGATGCGTCAGGGTGGGAAGTTATGCCTTCTGGTTTGGCCGGGCCGGTCAAAATAGAAATACATGATTAATAGCATATTTTAATTAATTTATTACTTGAAAATGAGAGTATTTAACTTTATTTATTAAATTTATTGACCACCTCCTTTGCGGATTTGTATCAAAAGCCAAAATAACCTGACCCATGATTGAAGTGAAGCCACTGATTCGTCTTGATGAAAACTCCAGGATTCCCAAATACCAGCAAATAGTAAATTCTATCATTGAAGATATCGAAAGTAGCTCCCTTTTGGTAGGCGATAAAATACCCTCTATAAATGAAATCAGCGAAGAGCACTATTTGTCAAGAGATACTGTAGAGAAAGCCTATAATCAATTGAAGGCAAAAAAAATTATTCTCTCTGTAAAAGGAAAAGGATATTATGTAGCCAAAAATATTTCGACCTCAAAGGTGAGGGTGCTGTATCTTCTGAATAAGCTGAGCAACTATAAGCTAAAAACGTACAATTCTTTTATAGACACTATGGGTACTGATGCCCAAGTGGATCTTAACATTTACCATTGTGATCCAAAATTGCTTAAGAACATTCTCACCGAGAATATAGGGGCCTATGACTATTATGTACTTATGCTCCATTTTAAAGATGACAATAACGGTCATTATAATTTCGATGCTGAAGTAATGCAATGTGTGAAAGAAATACCCTCTGAAAAATTAATAATAATGGACAATCAGATCCCAGAATTAGGGGAAAAGGTAGCCTCTATTTTTCAAGACTTTGAAAAAGACATTTACAACGCATTGATTGAGGGCATCTTTCAACTTCAGCAATACGATAAATTAATGCTGGTATATCCAACGGATAACCTATATCCCTATCCAAAAGAAATTTTGAAAGGCTTTCAGCAATTTTGTAGTGATTTTGATTTTGATCATGAAATATTGGACAAAGTTTATCCAGAAATGGAGTTACGTCCCAAGGATGCTTTTATCGTGATTGAAGAAAATGACTTGGTTAATTTAGTGAAACAGGTTAGAGAACAACATTATAAGCCCGGGAAGGAGATCGGAATTATATCCTACAATGATACCCCTTTAAAAGAACTATTGGGCATAACTGTAATATCTACTGATTTCAAATTAATGGGAGAGACTGCGGCTTATATGATCAAAAAGAACAAAAAAGAGTCGGTCAAAAATGTTTTCAAATTCATCAATAGAGGGTCCATTTAATCGGTTTTAATTGACACTAATTGAAGACATAATCTCTTTCGAATTCTTTATACCTCAATAAAAACTATCCTTTAATACTATTTCAACCTCTGAGAACTGAAATTCAGGCGCGGTTATTTTGATTACCTATTTCTATGGAAAAAAGCAAAAGTTTGGTAGATCGGCTCAATGCGGTCAATGAATATGAACAACAACCCATTCCCAATAACAAACTGAAAGGTTGGGGAAGTTTTTTAGGAACCTATGCCGGTGAACATACAGCGGGAACTGAATTTGTAATCGGGCCATTGTTTGTCGCCCATGGAGCCAGTGCAATTGATTTAGTGACCGGACTATTGATAGGCAATATTTTGGCAGTATTAAGTTGGGCTTTCCTAACGGCAAAGATAGCTGTCAAAACAAGGGTAACCCTTTATTATTTATTGGAAAAAATTGCTGGTAAAAAATTCACCTTCCTTTATAACCTTGTTAATGCAGGCCTCTTTTGTTTTTTGGCAGGTTCAATGATCGCTGTAGCTGCTACGGCAGTAGGAATACCTTTTGATATGGCCATGCCACAGTTGACAGATATTTACCCCAATAGTATGGGCTGGGTTATCACTGTCTTTGTGGTAGGAGCCATTACCACATTGATCGCGATGCTTGGGTTTGATCAGGTTTCCAAGTTTGCCATGGTAGCTTCTCCCTGGATGATCATGATATTTATAGCTGCAGCATTGGCAGTCCTCCCAAGACTTGGAGTAACAGACACTGGATCGTTTTGGTCAGTCGCGGAAAGTACTATCTGGACGGGGGTTCCTTTGGATGGGCAGAGTAAATTCGGTTTCTGGCACATTATGTTCTTCGCGTGGTTTTGTAATATGGCCATGCATATAGGGATGGCCGATTTGTCATTATTGAGGTATGCCAAGAAGTGGGAACAAGGGTTTTCGTCCGCAGCAGGTATGTTTTTGGGGCATTTTATTGCCTGGATAGCCTCGGGTATTTTGTATTCCTTATTTCTTATTGAATCTAAAGGAAGCCTCACTTTTGCGCCTGGTCCAATTGCCTATAATGCGGTAGGTGCTGCAGGGGCTATCTGTGTGGTGATCGCTGGCTGGACCACCGCCAATCCGACACTTTATAGAGCAGGCCTAGCGATACAATCGATCAATCCGAAATGGAAAACATGGAAAGTAACCCTCTTTGTAGGTTTGTTTACTACTATTGCGGCTTGTTTTCCAGCTTTGGTAATGCGTTTGCTGGAGTTTGTTGCCTTGTATGGGTTGATTCTGATGCCTGTTGGTGCGGTAATTTTTATTGATGTTTACTTTTTGGAAAAGTTAGGGCTTAAATCCAACTATGCCGAAGTTAAGGGAGTACAGCTTAATTGGGCAGTTGCCTCCACTTGGATAATTACCTTAAGTTTTTGTTTGTTGTTAAACCTGATATTTGGAGTTGAAATCTTCTTTCTAGGTCTTCCAGGCTGGTTTGTAGCTGTTGTGGTATATGTTTTGGCAAGTAAATTGAATCAAAAGAAATGAAACTATTATTGAAAATTATATCATTTATAGGCCTAGGTTTAAGTATTGTACCTGCCATTTTAGTATTTAGTGAACATATGGAGCCATCTACCTGTAAGCAACTGATGTTTTTGGGAACAATTATGTGGTTTGCCACTGCTCCTTCCTGGATGATAAAAAAAGAAGCAGCATCGGAAGATTAAAAAAATATTCGTGGTATCTTCTTAATCAAAATATTGCATCAGGTAAAATGAGTTTCTGTAAAATTTGGCAGTGTTAATTTTGTTTCTTGCAAAATTAAAGTTTTGTTTTTGGGAAGTATTAATTAAATTAGTTATTATTTTAAAATTAATTTAACAACCACTTTCCTAATGAAATTCAGGGACCTACGCATTTGGATATTCATTTTCGGTATCATGCTGTTAATAGGTGCCTATCTGTATCAGCATTCGAAAACCAACCAAAATCAGCTTGAATCACAGGGTATAAAAGCAATATTCCTTGCAAAGCATAACTTTCTAGATTCCTTTTACAATTATCACGTCCAACTTGAAGGATATTTCAAAAGGAATTTTTATAACTGGGGGATGGAAGAAGGGAACGAGGCTGCTTCCCGTATGGTTGGGATGATTGATAAGCACCCCAAATTTGGCATAGAAAAAATTCAAAACTTTAAAGTTGACCAAAGGCCAGAGCCACAACTGTTTGCCGAGGATGGTATCTCACTTATACAAAGAGACTCTTCCTACCTTATTCAGGTTCAGGGTTTTAGGTTTTTACTTGACGATAAAACAAAAAATGGGAATCAACCGGATTTAAACTTTGATTCGCTACGGATAAAAATTAATAAAAAACTTGGTTACGCCCTTACTCAGGACACACTGTCTGGAAGAGCATTTGAAATAGACCATTCAGTTTCAGTACACAATTTAATGGAAGGGAATGTCCAAAGCCTGTTTTTCGACAGGCTTTTTATTTTGGATCAAACAGGGAAGGCAATTTACCCGAGAGATCTGGCAGGACTTCCTGTTGTAAATGTGGATTCTTTAAGCCATGAACAAACTGTAGGCGAAAGGGAGTTAGATTTACAGGTGTCAGGAAAAGAATACAAAGGTTTTCTCTCCCCAGCGGTAATCGGTGATCAGGTGTTTTATTTACTTGGAGCCAAGGATAAATCAAGGTTTGAAAGTGTTGCACTTAAGATTAATTTTAAAGTCCTAAGTGCTTTTCTAACACTTTTGATTTTAGTATTTGTCTCCATTCCTGTCATCAGTATTTTTAATCTTGGAGATGGAGATGTATTGACCAAAAAGAGAGTAATGGGTTTGGGTCTTTCATTGATCTTGGTGATGGTAATTTTGGGATTCTTTTTCTTTTCCCTATTTCAAAATTACGAAAATGAGTCTACCTCTGAAAACAACCTTCAAAATGTAAAATCTGCCTTTAGTTCAGCAATTGAAGATTTAATAAAAAGTCTCGAATTATTTGAGTTAGAAATTGAAAATGGTCAGGTCCATACCAATCAACCTGAAGATGCACATCATGATGAACAAGATGTCAATGAGTTTTTGGAGTTTGACTTAGAGGGGAATATCCTCAAAATGTTGATTCCACAAATGACAACTTTTGAAGGACCTATCGATTTTGGGAATTTCCCCTTTGTTTCCATTGCGAATAGAGACTATGTCAAAGAACTCCCGAAATCAGAAAAAGACTATTTTATTAGCGCACATTCCTCCAAGTCTACAGGCGACCTTGAAGGTGTGATAAGTAAAAGGGCTGGAGACAATGGTTTCGCTTTGACTTTTCATTTAGGTTCGTTGGTTCCGGAAATTAGCAAGAACCATAGGTTTTTTGTTTTTAAACCGGATGGAAAGGTTTTATTGATAAGCAAAAAGGTAAATATTCCTGTCAATTATCTTCAAGAGGGTATTGGGGAGGAAAAATGGCAAGAAATTCGAACCTTGATTGCAAACAATAAAAATGCAGGAGATAAAAAGGTCTGGAAAACACCAATTTATGTCAATGGGTATGAATACCAAGCATTGTTAAGCCCTATTTCCTCTGCCTCATTCGTTTCAGGAAATTGGGTGCTTTTCCTGGAGGATACGAACCTACAACATGCTTTGCATTCTCTGGCTTCTCTCGAAGGGATAGCTGTTTTTGGCCCATACCTAATGATTTTGGCTTTATTGGGACTGTTGACTCTAGTTACTCGAAAATCAAGTATTTACCTTGCCTTTGAAGATTTTTCATTTGCTTGGTATAGCCCTTCACCTAGAAAGAGACTAAGGTTTCTATGGCTCAATAGTATTCTTTTGCTTGATATATTTCTCTTTCTTATCATCTATCTTTTTTTACCATTAAGTATATTTAAAATATTCCTTTGGTCTTCACTTTTTGCCATTCAGTCAGGGACCTGTAATTTCCTTCTCCTGGCCACCATTGGGAAAGATGGCGCAAAGAAAAACATTAATGCCTTTTTAATAATGGCAATCCTATTATGGGTCATTATGGCCTTTTTATTGGGTTACCTTTCTTTCTTAAGCCATAGTGGATCAATATATTTTATTTTTACCCTTGTCTTTTTATTGGTAATAGCCGGCATGCAGGTTTTATGTTTTTACCTTTACCAGACCCAAAAATTCCCAACCGTTCGCTTCAGTAAATGGAACAGAACAAAGGCGCTATTTAAAATGCATCGAAGATTTACTGATTTTTGGACCAGATTAACAGGCTCGGCAGTAGATAAACGTGTTTTTGCTATTAACCTTCTTTTATGGCTGATGATTGTTGGGTTTTTACCAGGTTATTTTATCCACCGCCAAATATTTAATCAGGAGAAAATCATTTGGGATTATGTAAGTGAAGGTGAAGATGTTACAAAGTGTTATATGAATGTAATAAATACCTACGAAGAATCCAGAAGAAATGATTTTGGAAGGTATTCCAATAAAGACGGCGAATTGATAATTAATTATTTAGAGGCGAATCGATTGTATTCTATGGATGTGTTGCTAAAAGCATTTAATACCACACCTTGTTTGAATGCCGGAAGCGTCATTCCCAAACAATCTTTGGGAATTTTCTCTGATTTTTATATGAATTTAATAAATGGTTATGAAGAGTCCAGAAGAAATAATTTTGGCAGATTTTCCAATCAGGAAGATGAACTGATTACTAATTTTATAGCGCCTCCTCAGCAAGCTGTAATTAATGCCTTTAACACCACACCAAGTATAACCTTCGGAAAACTCAGTCAAGGAATTGGCCTTTGGGAAACCATCCGATCAAATTTATTTTTTTTATTGGTATTGCTGGCTGTACTCATTTGGTTATTTAAAATGATAATGGTTTTGGGTAATAAAATTTACCTTATCGATTATCATTTTACAAATGCTTTTGGTCTACTTCCTAAGGATGCTGAAAAACAAAAACATAGCTTTATTATAGGTATAGACGCTTCAAAGTCCAAAGAGTGGATTTTAAAACAGTTTGGATGGGAATCCAAAGAAATACTGATGGTAAGACTATTTAACGGGGATGAGCTGGAAATGCCGGAAGTGAAGCCGGAGCACAAAGGAGTGATCCTGGAAAATATTCACTGCCTTGGAGATGTTGCGATGCTTTTGAATACCATGGTGGCTTTTCAAAAAAAATACAGTGGAAAAAAATTAGGATTATTTGTTACCTCTGGAAGGCCGCTTCAGGAAATTTTACTAAATGATACTCCCAAGCAATCGCGGCTGTTGATTACAGAAATTTTTTCAGATTACCTTTTCCAATATGTTCCAATAGATTTTGAAAACCAGAAAATTACGCTTCCTTATTTTGGTGATGGGTTAAAATTCTTAGATGAAGCCGCCAAAATTAATTTTGATTTAAGGATGAGGAGTCAATTGTTTAATGATGAAAAAACAAATGGATTAGCAGGGGAAATTGAATATGGCCCCAATGCCAAGGCTATCGCATCCCTTATCACAGAGGAGATCTCAAGAGATAAACTTGACATGCCCCTTTCCCAAGAGAGATACGAGAAATGCGTACTGTCTATACAACGCTACAACAAAGCTTACTATATGAACATCTGGGCAGAGTTAAGCCTAAAGGAAAAGAAAATGGTTTATAACTATGCCAAAGAAGGATTCATTAATTTTTTCAATAAAGAGACAATGACGGCATTAATCCAAAAAGGATTGTTAAAGATGAACCCCGCAATGGACAGATTGGTTTTGTTTTCTGATAGTTTCAGAAATTTTGTTTGCGTTTATATAAGCGATGAAGAAGTAGCCCGATTTAAGCAAGATGAAAGTAAGTCTGGAAATGCAAGAATGATTCAAGCAGCAGTATTTAGTTTTGTTTTGATTTGCATTGCATTGATCAGTTTTTATGACCCCAATATTCTAAATGAAACATCTGCTTATATTACAGGGTTCCTTGGGGTTGCAGGGACTATTTATAGCATTTTGGCAAAAGGGTTTGGAAAAAGCACCTCAACTGAAAGTCATTAATTTCCAATTTCAGTAATTTTGGTACTTTAATTGTTACATCTTAAGAAATCGCATAATATTGCAATATAGTGTTTGGTGCTTTTTTTAACAAAAGGATTATTCTTCTGTCTTCTATTTTTTATGATGCTATTTATCATAAAAAAGTACAAAAATATTGTGTATTCTTGACTGATTCTATACATTTGAAAAGAAAGTTATTAATGATTGGCTATAAACTCTACAATATGGGATAAAACTCTACGTTATTTAAATATCTGTTTTATGAGTATAAGGGTAGGACCTAAAGACAGTGAATTAATTTCACAATATAGAAATGGTAGTGAGATAGCCTTTGAAAGGTTGGTTGATAAATACAAGACCAAAGTCTATACTACAATTTTGATGATAGTAAAAGAGCAGGGTGTAGCTGAAGATCTGTTACAAGACGTATTTGTAAAAGTCATCCAGACACTCAATTCTGATCGCTATAACGAAGAAGGTAAATTCCATCCATGGTTAATGCGGATAGCCCATAATTTAGCTATTGATCATTTTAGAAAAATGAAACGCTATCCTATGGTGGTTATGGAAGATGGGTCAAATGTTTTCAACACCCTACATTTTGCCGAACAGAATGTAGAGGATATAAAGGTAAAGGAGGAGACGTATGCCTTGGTCAGGCGGTTGATAGAGGAATTACCTGAGAGTCAAAAACAAGTATTGATCATGAGGCATTATATGGATTTAAGTTTCCAGGAAATAGCAGAGCAGACTGGAGTCAGTATAAATACAGCCTTGGGAAGAATGCGATATGCCCTTATCAATTTACGAAAGAAACTCAAACAAATAAATATTGCCTATGACCAAATCTTTTACGACAAATGACCTGATAAGGTATATTTATCAGGAAATGGAGGAAGAGGAGAATGATCAATTGGTGCAAATCTTGCAAGATGACCAACAGCTAATGCAGGAGTACATCGATTTGCTAAGCACAATTGAAAAATTGGATATTGTCCTGATCGAACCTTCCGATAGCATTATTAACGCCATTAAGAAAAAGGCACGGTCCAAAGGACTGGAAAAAGTTTAACACCAACAACAGTATTTTTCCTGTCGTTTCACCAAAACGACAGGAATTTTTTTTACATTAATCCTGTTCCAACTGGATAGGGAAATTAGTGTCAAATTTAGTATTGACAATACTAAAAAAACAGAGACCTTAGCAAGCTAATTTGATGTGGTGCTATTTTGCAGACATAAATGATCAGTATCAATTGGTCTTGAAGTGTTCAGAATTTAGTTAAGATCACCTTCGTATTATTCAGATTCGACAAGCAATAGAATATCTATTGCATATTACATGTTCAATTAATTTATAGAACAGATCAATTCTAGGATCTGAAATTCACTATTCTATTGAAGTAACGTATCCCCGATTAGGCAATTTGGGTATTAAAGAAAGTATTTGTCATGTTAAAAAAAGAGAGGTATAAGGCATTTGTCGAGCATTTTTCAGAAAAAATGCCTGTGGCTGAGACAGAATTGAAGTTTGAATCAACTTTTCAATTGCTAGTGGCGGTTGTATTAAGTGCCCAATGTACTGATAAACGAATAAACCTGGTAACCCCTCCACTTTTCAGAGACTTTCCTAGTCCAGCGCATTTTGCGGCAAGTGATTTTGATCAATTATTTCCCTATATTAAATCTGTATCTTATCCAAATAACAAAACCAAACACCTTTTGGGTTTGGGTAAAATGCTTGTAGAAGAATTTAACGCTGAGGTTCCAGACACAGTCGATGAGCTTATCAAACTTCCCGGAGTAGGTAGAAAAACCGCCAATGTCATTACCAGTGTAGTTTGGAATCAACCAAATATGGCCGTAGATACACATGTATTTAGGGTTTCAAAGAGGCTAGGACTAGTTGCCCAAAAAGCCAAAACACCCTTGGAAGTTGAATTAGATCTGGTACGCCATCTACCAAAAGAAGTGATTCATAGGGCGCATCACTGGTTAATTCTACATGGAAGGTATGTATGCCTGGCCAGAAAACCCAAATGTCATGAATGCAGCATTACAAATATTTGCCGGTATTATGAAAAAAACCGCGACCAAATAGAATTTGAGGAGGTGCTCAATAAAAAAACGCCCACTAAATAATGTGTGGGGTACATTTGCTGGTAGACAAATCTGCTACAGAGGAGGTTGCTATCACCAATATGGTGGCAAGTTGCACTCATCGAGGGCCTGATCATAGCGAAATCATAAAAATCACCAATGGAGTATTTCTTGCATCCAATCGATTAAAAATCTTGGATTCAAGGGATGAAGCCAATCAGCCCATTACTAATAAGGAGAAAAGTGCTTTCTTGTCATGGAATGGCTTTCTGTACAACTTCCAAGAGTTGAAAAATCAACTCCTCAATGAGGGGGTAATTTTTAAAACCCGTTCTGATGGAGAAGTTCTGTTCCAATGGTTGCTCCTTAAAGGAAAAGAAGGTATCCAGAATCTTGAGGGAATGTTTGCCTTTGTCTTTATTGATATCGAAAAAAATGAGATTCTGTTGGTAAGGGATCCAGTGGGGATGAAGTCCTTGTATTATCACTACCATAAAAATAAGCTAATTTGTTCTTCTGAAGCACTTTGCCTTATCCGGTCGGGTAGGATTGAAGCAAATCTTGATTCACAGCAGGTTTTGCCTTATTGGTACCTAAGAACTTCCATGCCTTCTGCTTCATTTTTCACGAATGTTAAAGAATTATTACCTGGACAAATAGCAGTATTTGGACTAGATGGGAGTAAAAAAGAGGTGTCAAAAATATCCATAAATGTACCCACTGGTTCAAAAAGACCAGCTCCAAATCAAACAATCTTTAAACAATACCTGACCGAAGCGGTTCTAAAACATTTTACCGCTGAGGTACCTGTGGGATTGGTGTTAAGTGGAGGTGCAGATAGTTCGCTTTTGTACCATATTTGGTACAAAGAGACAGGGATCCCATTGCCGACCTACACAATTGGTTTTGAATCGCCCCATCGGGAAAAGTACAGTGATGCTGAATTTGCAGCCAATTTGACCCGGAAATATGGTGGAGGTAACCAGGAAATTAAAATAGGACCTGAGTTTTTTTTGCAAACATGGGGAGAATACCTTTCCCAATTGGACCAGCCTGTAGGAGACAGTGGGAGCTTCTTGACATGGGTAATTGCCAAGGAAGCCAAGAAAAGTGTTAAAGTACTTGTTAGTGGTGTTGGTGCAGATGAGTTGTTTGGTGGATACAATAGACATGTCGCTTTTAAAACCTATCTTAGAAGGCCATATTTGTGGCGTATTGTATCCCAATTCCTTCAAAAGGCACCTTTTTTAAGTAGAAGTCAGAAAAAGTTTTTGGAAGCTATTCATGAAAATCCTGACCGTACATTTATTAATTTCGCCGCACTTACTCCTGTTCCTGAAAAATTTGGGAGGGTTTTGGAGGACCATTACCCTAAGTTCGGTGGTGATTTTAAAAAGGCATTGGCTTATGATCAAGGGATGTATCTATTACACGATTTGTTGAAAATTCATGACAATGCATGCATGGCACATGGGATTGAAGGAAGGGCACCATTTCTAGATTGGCCATTGGTGGCTTTAAGCAATGGAATGAGCAATGAACTGTCAATTAATACCACACCGAAATCCTGGATCAAAGAAATTTTGATAAAGGAGGGGTTGGGAACTATTGCTAAAAGGGAAAAATCAGGTTTTGGCCTACCTATAAGGGAGTGGTTCATTCATCATACTGGTTTTAGAAATAAATTAAGTTCAGGGATTATAGATTTTGGATATAAGTATGGCGGCTTGGTTCCGAAGGAATGGCAACCACTATTAAAACATCCAGAAAACCATATTCAAGAGCATTATTTGCTTTTATTTAATGTGTTTCTACTTTCAGAGTGGATCAATAAAAATACCCAATGAGAATAATTTATATCCATCAATATTACCTGAGACCAGACCAAGGGGGAGCAATGAGATCGTATCATCTCTCTCAAGGTCTTGCGAAGGAGGGAGTTACAGTGGAGGTAATTACTGCTCACAATGAAAAATCTTACAAACTATGTGAAGATGGGGGAGTAAAGGTGCATTACCTTTCGGTCCCGTATCGGACTGAGTTCTCTGTATGGGAAAGAATTCTGGCATTTTATCGCTTTTATAAACAAGCCCAGAGATTAATAGCAACACTGCAATCTCCTGATTTATTTTACATTTCTTCTACTCCGCTTACTACTGGATGGATTGGTATTTGGGCAAAAAAAACGTGGGCTATCCCCTTCGTTTTTGAAGTTAGGGATCTTTGGCCGGAGGCTCCTATTCAAGTTTTGAAAATCAGAAATCCGATTGTCAAAAAGCTACTTTATCGGATGGAGTCTAAAATTTACCAAGAGGCTGATAAAATTGTGTCCCTTTCTCCAGGAATTCAAAGTTATATAAAGTCTCGTTTTCCCAAAAAGAGGGTAGAATTGATACCTAATTTTTCCGACAATATCTTCTTTAAGCCAAAAGTTAGAGTCCTTGAAAAACGGAATTTTGCTAAGCAGCCACTGACTCTTTTATATTCGGGAGCGATTGGAGAAGTTAATGGGCTTGATCAGTACTTGGAGCTGGCTTCTGAAGCAAAGAAATCAGGTAAAAACTGGCGTTTTGAATTGATGGGTAACGGAAATGCACTTAAAAGGCTAAAGAAAAGAGCCTTACAATTGAAATTATCCAATGTGTTTTTTATTCCTTTCGCTAACAAAATAGCCGTTAAAAAACAATTGGAAAATGCTGACCTGGCTTATATTTCATTTCTTCCCTTACAAATATTAGAAAGCAGCAGCCCTAACAAGTTTTTCGATGCTTTGGCAATGGGTTTACCAGTCATTGTAAACTTCAAGGGTTGGATTTATGAGCTTATCTTAAAAGAAAGAATAGGCTTTATTCACAATAGATCGGATGAAAATTTATTGATACTAGAGCTGGAAAGACTAGAGAAAAAGCCAATCGTCCTCTATCAAATGGGTCAAAAATCTAGGGAAATCGCAGAAAATAATTTTGATATAAATGAGGCACAACAAAAGGTGCTTGCCTTATTAGTTTTGGAACATCATCCTTTAAATTCAGCTTTACCTAAATAAAGTCAAAAAAATCATTGCCTTTTTTTAGATTATGGTCTTCTAGGCTTATAGCCTGAATTTTTAAATATTAATCTCGCATTATCCTGCTTCATCACCTCTGTAAGGCTTAATTCATTATTGGATTGGTAATCATCTACGATATTCCAACCTATCCATCTTCCAATTCTTCCCGGTGCATCGGGACTGATAACATCCGTAAATGGCGCTTCTCCGGTATATTTTCTAATTTCAAATGGATTGGTTTCAAACAACAATTCATTTTCAATAAAATGACCCCAAATCATTTCTTCATTGGCATAACTGCCAATAATTTCTTCTGTTTCGTAACCAATAATTAATTCATCTGGAGTGCAGGTTAATATCGTTTTGGTAAAATGATAGGATTTACCGTAATAGATCATTTCAGCGAGCAGGCTACGGTCAGTAAGTTTGGTTTCATTAAACTGAGAAGAGATGGCTGTAACGACTGTTGGGACAAGATGAGCTTTATTGTACCTTTTTAAAATATATTGCGGCAAGTCTACAGGCTGGAATTTATGATCGTTGGGGAGGAAATAGTCCAAACCAATCACTATTACATCCTCGGTGACGATAAGGTCGCTGCCAAAACCACTAACAAAAGTATAAACAGTTGGAATTTTATAATTGGGGTAATGGAATTTTATCCCCGCAAAAGCATTCTCCAAGTCATTTTTAACATCATTAATGTCACCAAAATGAGCTTTTACTTCCTGATACAACTCGACCATTCCACTGTCCTGGTGAATCATAAGTAGTTCATCAGCTAGTTGATCCTGGTTTTCCAAACCCATGTTGGCAAACATCGCCGTTGCGAATTGGGGATAGGATTCCAGGTTCGACATAATTTTATCTTTTGTAAGGTTCCCAAAAAACAAATCCTCCATTCTAAGGATGTCTATGGAGGTGATGTTTTCCTTGTACCCGGAAGGAATATCACACTGTTCATTGGATCGGCTACATCCAAATTGCAAAGCAATTAGTAATAGAACGGTCATTAGAAATTTGAATCGTTTCATGCATACAAAGTTAGGCAATAGCTCTTAATATGTTCAACAATTGAGACACATCATTGGGGATGAATGAAAATGGTTAATTTAATTAAATGGGACTCAAGAGATATTTGAGACTATGTGATGCATTATGGCATCACTAAATTCACGCCTATGCTCCCCAAAAACAGCGTCATGGCAAAAGAAAATTTTAAGTTATGCGCCGAGAGTGGGATTTAGGTAGGGTCAAGACGGGGAAAAGTACATTTAGACATGAATTTTGCTCAACTTATGCGAAGTCAAAAAGAAACCCCTTAAATTTTCATAGATTAAAGCTAACCTTGATAGGAAGTCAAAGTGTACAAATAGTCTGATTTTTTTAGGCTTGTATCAATTCTTGAGAGAGGTTGAGATATACTATTGAGAATCTATTTACATAATTTGAGTAGTAGTTTAAGTCCTACAAAAAGGTATAGCTTATTTAAAATTTATTTTTTTTTTAAAAATTTTAAACCAAAATAGCTTTGGTTGGTTTGATTTCCAATGAATTAAATCAACTAAAACTTAAACCAATTTAAATTATGTGCGATCAAATTAAACGGAATCAAAAATTATTAGGGCTGTTCCTAGCAGCATTTGTGCTTTTTACTTCAAGCTGTTCAGAAGATGATCCGGCACCTATGCCAGTGGATGACGATACTATTGTTGATATTGCTTCAGATGACAGCAGGTTTACTACCCTAGTAGCAGCGGTTCAAAGAGCTGGATTAGTTGATGCATTAAGCGCAGACGGTTCAATGACAGTTTTCGCCCCTACCAACCAAGCTTTTATAGATGCTGGTGTCACTGATGTGAATACTATTGCTGTAAATGATTTGGCAGCGATACTTTTGTATCATGTGGTTGGTTCTGAGGTTCCATCTTCAAACGTTAGCAGTGGACCAGTACCATCACTCGAAACATCTCCATTTTTTGTAAGTATTGCCCCAGATAACGGAGTTTGGATTAATGGAAATGCACAGGTTATTGAAACAGATTTGGAAGCTTCAAACGGCGTAATCCATGTTATAAATAAAGTGATTATGAAACCAACTCAATCTATAGCTGAGATTGCAGTAGGTTTTACTCAAGCTTCCACTCCAGAATTTACGCAGCTTGTAGGAGCCTTGTCAAGAGCCAGTTTAGTTGGAGCAGTAAGTGGTGGATTTGATGATAATTTGACTGTATTTGCACCTACTGATGCTGCATTTGCGCAACTGTATATTGATTTGGGTGTTGATGGATTCGAAGATATTCCTTTACAAACATTAACGAATGTTCTTCTATACCATGTAGTTCCTGCAAGAGCATTTTCACAAGACTTAAGGAATGCAGCTGAATTACCAACACTTTTTGAAGACGAAACTTTAACAGTAAATTTGGGTGATCTGCAAATAGATGACGCTAACTTAAATGTAGATTTGTTAAACGTTCATGCCACTAACGGGGTTATCCACGTGATAGATAAAGTAATGTTACCATAAAATTTAGTATAGGGTTTAAATCTAAAGACAGGAACCAATTGGTCCCTGTTTTTTTTGTGTCAATTTTTATTTCCGAATTACATACAAAGAATAAAAATGTGAAAAAACCTATGCATAATGGTTTGTGAATCAAGCAAAAAAAATTCACAATAAGTGTTATAATTTTAGTAGTGTTGGATGTTGAAAAAAGCCCATATCTGTGAAATTTAAAATAAGATTGACCGATTGATTTTAAACTTGAATTCTAAGACTTGGGAAAATTAACGTTAGGTAGCTAACTAGGGAGGACATTTAGCTATTTTTCATTTTTTTATAATCCGAATTTTTTTTCATAGTGCCTTTACCTAGCCCAAAATCTACTTCCGCTTTATCCGTTATTAATACATTGACCTGACCCTGGTACAACTATGGTAATACGGAAATAGCATGGATTTACTGATTTTAAAATGATTTCAGCACGTAATAGATTGTCTATTGCTTATTTCGGTTTTAGGAGCCAATCCTACCATGAGCGAGAGATAAATTATATTTATTATTTTGCCTTTAATAGGCAAAGGTTGTCCCTTAAAGAAAGGATTAATTATCTTTACAGTTGCTTTACGGTTAAAATAATGAATAACCTAATTATTCATGTCTGATAAAGGTGTGAGTAATGTGGCGAAGCTGTATGGCCACCAAAAAAATTTAGATATGATTTCTCCAAGACCTGAGAACCATTGTAGGTTCCAATATTTGATGTTTTTTCTTTTGGTTATGTTGTCATTTAATGCATTGCCTCAATCTTTAGAAGACATATCGGCTATTAAAGTCGATGATTTAAGTGATCAGCAATTGCAGCAACTGGTTGAAAGAGCTACTCAAGCCGGCTTTTCAGAGGCTGAGCTGTTGCAAATGGCCCAACTTAGAGGGGTGCCTTCTTCAGAAATTGAAAAACTAAAAGAGAGGTTGAATGGAATGGTGCTGATGGATAGCTATGGAGCTGGAAATGCCTCAAAGACCAATTCCAGAAGTCCAAGAAGGCAATTGGGGTTTAATGAAATCACTCAGGGGATGATCCCTCCTCAAATAGATTTGGATGATCTGCCCACCGATCAACTGCCCTATTATGGGATGGATCTTTTTTACAACAAAACAAGAAGACTTACATTTGAGCCCAACCTAAATCTTGCTACACCGAGAAATTACATTTTAGGCCCTGGTGACGAAGTAAATATTGATATTTATGGACAATCAGAAACCTATTATGAAACGTCCGTTACCCCAGAAGGCCAAATCATATTAGAAAATATCGGGCCCATAAGTATTTCTGGATTTTCTCTCGACGAGGCCACCAAGGTAATCCGAAATAGATTATCAGTATTCTATACAGGTTTAAAGGGCAGTAATCCCAATACCTTTTTACAGGTTAATCTTGGGAATGTAAGAACCATAAAAGTTAATCTGGTGGGAGAAGTTAGGTTACCCGGGACTTTTACACTGAGTGCTTTTAGCAACGTTTTCAATGCTTTGTATGCTGCAGGAGGCCCAAATGCCAATGGTAGTATGCGGAAAGTGAATTTGATCCGAAATCAAAAAGCAATTGCTGAAATCGATCTTTATGATTTTTTAATTTATGGTGATCCGGGTGTAAATGTGATCTTGCAGGACCAGGATATCATTTTGGTACCGCCTTATTTGGCTAGGGTTAGTATGGAAGGAGCAGTAAAGCGTCCCAAAGTATTTGAAGTAAAGGACAATGAGACTTTTGCTGACGTGCTTAAATTTGCTGGTGGATTTACCGATAGGGCCTTTCAGGAAAAAGTTGGTGTCACAAGAATGACCGCAAAGGAAAAAGCTGTTTCGGATGTTTACCATGATCAGTTTTCAATGTTTCTAGTAAAAGGAGGGGATCATTATAAAGTTGGAGAAATACTGGATAGGTATACCAACAGGGTCCAGGTGAAGGGAGCTGTTTATAGACCGGGTAACTATGCCTTTGAGCAAGGACTCACACTCACCAAGCTTATTGAAAAGTCTGAAGGCTTAAGAGGAGAGGCATTTTCAAAAAGAGTAACTATTTTAAGAACCAAGGATGATCTGAGTACCCGTTTGATACAGGTAGATCTTGGGAATATAATGAAAGGTATTGCTCCTGATATCCCTATTATTAGGGAGGATGTGGTACATGTCCCCTCGATTTATGAAATCAAGGAAGAAATTTATGTGAAGGTAAGTGGGGAAGTATTGGTACCTGGAACTTATGCATACGCTGAAGACATGACTTCGGAAGACCTTATACTTATGGCAGGGGGGCTTAAAGAATCCGCATCGAAAGAAGACATTGAAATCGCCAGAAGAGTAACCGATAAAGGCGGCAGAGAGTATGCTGAGATAATTCCCGTTGAGATGGGTGAAGACCTTGGGCTTTCTGATAACCCCCATTCGCTACTTCCATTTGATCATTTGACGGTAAGAAGGAAGGCAAATTTCAGCTTTGAAAGGATGGTCAAAATTGATGGCCAGGTTAAAGCTCCCGGAAATTTTGCCATTACTCAAGCGGAGGAACGCATTTCCAGTTTGATTTTGCGCTCTGGGGGGCTTACAGATTTTGCCTACCCAAAAGGTGCAACACTTATAAGAAGAACCGAATTTTTCAAAAATCAATCGGAGAAGGTTAGAAACAATAACAATTTACTCAATCTGTTGGAAAGGTTAAATAGGGATAATTTGGAACCTACCGAAGCTCAAAAACAAATGATTGATCGAATAAATCAATACCTTTTTGGGAAGAATGATTCTGTAGAAGTTGAGCTAGACCAAGCTGTAATAGAAGCCAGAGAAAGGCTATTAAATGATATTTCTGCTTCACGAGCCGGAATAAATCCAATTCAATTAAGAGAAACTGAGGCAGTAGCCATCGACCTTGAGGCCATAATGGAAAACCCAGGGTCTAAATACGATTTGATTTTGGAGGAGGGGGATATATTGAGCGTTCCTAGAGAGTTACAAACGGTGAGGTTGAGAGGAGATGTGATCTATCCAACTACTATTAGGTATGAAGATTTTAGGGGATTGCATTATTACATCAATAGGGCAGGGGGCTTTAATGTAAGGGCAAAAAGAAAAAGAACCTATGTGGTATACGCCAATGGTGAAGTGGCAAGAACCAAGAATTATATTTTCTTTAATGCATTTCCAAAAGTTGAACCTGGATCAGAAATTATTGTTCCTACTAAAGGTCCACGGATACCTATTAGGCCTGGTGATTTGGTTGGGATTACAACTGGCCTGGCCACTCTGGCTTTTGTTATTACTCAGATTTGGAATTAATTATGGGGGAAAACCGACACATATTGGATGATAAAATCACTTTCAAAGAGCTGGTGAATCGCTTGCATACCTGGTTAAATATTTATCAGAAAAGGTGGAGAACATTGGTGGTCTTTATGGTAGTAGGAGCCATTTTAGGAGGGCTTGTTTCTATTCTTAAAAAGCCAGTATATCATGCTGACACAACCTTTGTGCTGGAGCAATCTGACATGGGGGGAATGGGTAATATTTCAGGACTAGCTTCTATGCTCGGGATTAATCTAGGCGCTATGGGGGGAGAAAGTGGACTGTTTAAGGGAGACAATATTATGGAGCTCTATAAGTCAGAATCCATGTTATCCAAGACCTTGCTAAGACCCTTTGACTCTGTTTCTAATGAAAGTGCTGGTGAATTTCTGATTGAGCGGTACATTTTTTTTAACAAACTTGATCAGAAATGGAAAGATGAGGTTGATTTCAGCACACTTGATTTCTCATTGCCTCGTTCGCGCTTCACTATTCAGCAAGACAGTGTATTGAAAGAAGTAGTGAAGGAGATAAAGAAACGAAACTTATCAGTTGATAAGCCAGATCGAAAACTCAATATAATCAAGGTGACGGTGGCCAGTAAAGACCAGGCATTTTCAAAAAGCTTCAATGAAAATCTGGTAGCTACTGTCAACGAATTTTACCTAAAAGCAAAGACAAAGAAAACAACGGAAAATGTCCGCGTATTACAACATCAATCAGATAGTGTCAGAAAAGTTTTAGATATCCAAATAAAAGCTTTGGCAATTTTTCAAGACAGGGTTCCTAACCCAAATCCGTTGCTTAAAGAAGGGATGGTTGCTTCTAAAAGCATACAGATTGACATTCAAGCCTCGGCTGCCGTATATGAAGAAATTGTAAAAAATTTAGAGATCTCTAAAATTAACAATAGAAATAACACTCCTTTGATCCAGATTATAGATCAGCCTCGATATCCACTTGAGAGAGCTGAAATAAAATTTAAAACGGGGATTGTCTTGGGGGTGTTTATATTCTTTTTGATGGGGTTTGTTTGGGTTTACTTGAATACATTATATGTGACACATCTTAAACCATGAGTCCTATCTTTAATTATGTCGGATAAACCCTCCCAATTGCCTTATATTCATTTATTAAGGCATAAATCCTTTTTAAATTTACTATTTTTATTTTTAATCCAATCCTCAAATATCCTAGTTTCAATTGTGGCCATGCCGGTATTGATTCGGGTAGTGGGGGTGGAGGAATTTGGAAGAATCAATCTTGCTTTCTCCGTTGTTCTCCTGTTTAATGTACTCGTAGGTTTTGGTTACAACCTGAGTGCCCCTAAGAGTATAGCGTTAAATCAGGGAAACATTCAAGCCTTAAGTGAGAAGGTTTCAGAAATACTATGGAGCAAGCTGTTTCTCGCATTCACCTCTCTTATTATTATTGGAATCCTTGGTTTTGTCTTTGGGTTTTTCGAGGATTTTCTATTGGTGCTTTGGTGGTCTACGGTATTATTATTTAGCGAAGCCACTACCAGTGTTTGGTTTTTTCAAGGGAAAGAACGGCTGCAATGGGTTTCCGTTATCAATGTCATTACCAAGTTGGCTTATTTGCTATTATTGGTTTGGTGTATAAAAAATGCAAGCGATAGTTATTTATCGAATTTTTTTCTTGGCTTAACAGCTCTTTTAGGAAATGTTGGTTTACTATTCTTTGTGCACTTCAGAATGAATATCAGACTGATTGGGCCAAAGTTTTCGAGGGTATTCCAATCCTTAAAAGAAAATGTATTGTTGTTTCTTTCTAGTCTTGCTTCGCACATCGCCATCAATGGAGGGCTGATCATTTTAAGTTTTTTTGCATCTGCTGCCGTTTTGGGGCCATACAGTATAGCTGAGCGCATAGCTATGGTTTTAAGAATGGCTCCGGTTTTAATCAGTCAGGCAGTTTTTCCTAGGGCGAGTATTCTTTATTATCAAGAGAAAAGAAAATTCTTCTCTTTTCTTGCCAAGGTAGAATTGGCCACGCTAACAATTGGCTTATTAATTATAGTGTTTATACAAATTTCAGCACCTTATATTATAGCACTAATTGCGGGTGAAAACTTAGAGAATGCAGTGCTTTTTCTTAAAATCCTGTCATTTATCCCCTTGGTTTCAGGACTTAATTTAGGAAATATGCTCATAATTTTAGTGACTGACCAAAAGAAAGTTCTTTTTAATTCTACATGGGTTTTTTCAATATATATGTTGGCAGCTTCACTTGTCCTTACCCAAGCTTATGGCGGTTTAGGTCTTGCAATAGCTTTGATTTCCACAGAAATTATAATATTTATTATCACCACCATTCTCCTAAATAGAAAAAAGCCATCCACCGTTTCTCAATTTTACCGTGCATTATTCAGTGGCCATAGTTATTCTTAATTGGAATGGCTGGGGTTATACCCAGGCATGTATTGAATCTCTCCTAGCGGCGGGATTCTCTGAAAGTGACATTGTCCTTGTGGACAATGGATCCACTGACGGCTCCCTTTTAAATGTCCGAAAACGCTTTAACGCAGTCCATCTTATTCAAAATAAAGTCAACGAAGGCTTCACTGGAGGAAATAATATAGGGATGCAATATGCCTTGAATAGGGGGTATGAATACATCATGTTGCTCAACAATGATACAACTGTTTCACCCGGTTTTTTGGAATTATTGATTGCAGAAATGAAGACATCAGACAAATTGGCGGCCATACAGCCTTTGATTTATTATATGGAGTCCCAAACTGATATATGGAATGCGGGAGGGAAATACCACAGTTGGCTAGGGTTTTCGCAAACAAATTATACTTCCGAAAGCGAAGAACCTTATTTGACAGAATGGATTAGTGGCTGTGCGATCTTGGTTAGATCGGCTGTTTTGGAGGAGGTAGGCTTATTTGATAACATGTATTTTGCCTACTTTGAAGATGTGGATTGGTCCTTAAGGATGAGAAAGTATGGATTTGAACTCAAAGTTCATCCTCAGTCAATTATTTACCACGAAGCAGGGGCGTCTTCGAAAAGCGAAATTAAAGGAAGAGAGGGGTTTTTGGATCCAAAAGTCCATTTCCTGAATGTTAAGAATCAGATTTTTCAACTTAGAAAATACTGTGTCAGTCCAAAATACTGGCTGGCATGGCCCTTCCATTTTGCTAAATTCGGGTTTTTTATTTCTTATTTCTTGGTAAAAGGCCGTAAAAGCAAATGTATGGCAGTGATAAATGGAATTAGGGAAGGATTGAAAATGCCACTGAAATTTAGTAAATGATATCTCTGTTATTATTCATAATTGTAGTGGTGTATGTTTTATTGCTGCTTTTCATCACTATTGAGAAGCTGGTTTTCAAAGGGGAGTGGGATTTTATTTTATTTTTTATGGTACTTTACCTGCCATTCTACACCTCTATTTTGAGCATAGTCTATCAAGCTACTGGTTCAGAATTAATAGTGGCAATTTTTCAATACATTAAAGAGCTTTTACTGTTACTAGCTCTTCTCGGATTTTTTTTCTACAATAAAAATATTTGGAGCTATCCAATCAGGCTCAATTTAGTCGATAAACTATTTCTTTCCTTTACTGCATTAGCTTCTTTGTACGTATTTCTGCCACTTGGGGAAGCAACATTACTCAGTAAGTTGTTGTACCTCAAAGGCACCTTGTTAATTCCTTTGTTTTATTTTTTAGGAAGAAATACGAGGATGAATCAAAAATCAGTAACCAGACTTTTCAACCTAATAATGCTGGTGGCAATTGCTGCTTTTTGCTTGAATATTGTGGAGAAGGTTATCGGAGCTCACTTTCAGCAATTTTCCGGCTACGCTTTATTTAATTTTGCTGTAAATGGTATCGATCCAACAGGGAACTATGGCCTGTCTTGGACCTTTGAAACCCAAACATCGGGGATGCGATTGGCCTCCTTTTTTTCGGACCCTCTGGAACTTGCCAGTTCATGCCTTTTGGCATTTTCCACAGGCCTTATTTGGTACCTTAGTAAAGAAAGAGAACAAAGCTGGATGTACCTGATCGTAATGGCAGCAGCCTTTGGTAGCCTGGTACTGACAGCTTCCAGGGCAGCATTTGGAGCGTTTTTTTTAATGCTTTTGTTCATCGCATTGGTATTCAGACTCTATAAACTACTTGGAATCGGTACTTTACTATTCATTTGTTTTGGAGCCTATGTGATGTTTTTTGCCTCTGATGAATTTTACTATTTTATCTATGACACCATTACTTTCCAAAATGCTTCAAGCCTTGGGCATTTGGTAGAATGGTTTCTTGCCTTAGATTCCATCATTGCCAATCCTGAAGGAATAGGGCTAGCCATGAGCGGAAACACTGGAAGTGTAGCAGACGAATTCCGTGTTGGAGGGGAAAACCAATTTTTGATTTACGGTGTTCAGCTTGGGGTGCTTGGCATGTTTTTGTACATCGCCATTTTGGGTTTTGGTATTTACAAAAGTCTTCTGGTTTTTAGAAAAACTGAGGACAGTAACACGGCTCGGATTGCTTTCGTCACAGCAGCAACCAAATTTGGCCTGCTTCTCCCGCTTTTTACAGCCAATGCAGAATTATACACTTACGTTTCACTCATTACCTGGTGGATGATGGGCTATACTTTAACTGCCTATAACCAGCTTTATTCCAACCTAATTATTACTACTAGTAACCCTTCCCAACCTTCGGTATGAATAAGAAAGGCACGAAAGTCATTCTCGTGGATATTTTTTTCCAATACCTGGCACAAACTGGTATTAAAACGTATACTGATAGCCTTCTTAGTCAGATAGATGCTTACAATGGAGAAACATATACCTTCATCATTTACCCTTCAAGAGAAAAAATGATGAAAAGTAAGTTTTTCAAAGGTAAGACTGCTCGCTGGAAAAACTGGTGGTTTCAGATACTGTATTTTTCACACAAACTCCTTGTCCTGCCGTTGCTTTCCCTATGGTTCAAGGCTGACCTGGTCCTTTCTCCCGATATTCTTTCACCCATTTGGTCCAGAGGGAAAAGAGTGTCTGTGATTCACGATGCTTTTTTCTGGGAAACACCTGAACATTACAATGCGCTTTGGAGAAAAGTTTACTTGTTTTTTTTAAATAGGAGTATCGGCTCGGGCGCACATGTATTGACCGTCAGTCTTTATGCCAAATCGAAAATATCAAAGTATTTAACAACGAGTCATCCTATCATGGCAATTCCAACTGGGCTGGATCTCAAGGTGAAGACCAGAAGTGAAAAAGAGCACTCACCTCATCCAAGCCCTTATTTTATTCATGTTGGGGTAATGGAGAAGAGAAAAAATCTAACCACGCTTATTAAAGCATTTTCCATCTTTTTGAAAAAGAGTGATACAGACTTTTCCCTTGTATTGGTAGGGCAGAGAGGTCCCAGAGAAGCTTTGGATGACTATCCAGCAATTTCGGATCTGGTGAAGAAGTATCAATTGGAGGGAAAGGTTATTTTTACGGGTTACTTGGAAGCTGACAAACTTTCAGCCTATTATCAATTTGCAGAGGCCTATGTATTTCCCTCTACCAATGAGGGTTTCGGTTTGCCTGTGTTGGAAGCGTTTTCCTACGGATTACCGGTCATTGTGGGTCCTCAAGGTGCTTTGCAGGAAGTAGGTGGTGAAGCAGTATTGGTGAGTAGTTCCTTTGCTGCAGAGGATTTTGCTGCAGCCATGTTTCAGCTTTCAAAGGATGAGGTACTTCGTCATGAATTAACCAAATCAGGCTTAAAGCGCCTATCGGTATTTACTGGGGAGAAGTTTTTCCTATCTTTGCTTGGTTATTTTAAAAGGGTGATAGATGAGTAGGTTTCCGGGAAAGTTTATTTCAGGGGTTTCAGGATTGGATTTTTCAGATCGATTTGGACTGGGTTGGGATCGACTATCTACCCTGTCCGTATTGATGCGAATGGGTATATGGTGGTTGCGTGGATTGTTTCTAAGATTGAGATTAAAATCATCCAGAGGGATGCTGTTGTTGGGGAAGGGAGTAACCATTCGACAGGCGGGCTACTTTGAGGTCGGAAGTAATTTTGTTGCCCAAGATCATTGTGAGATAAATTGTCTTTCGCAAAAAGGTATTGTATTTGGTGATAAAGTGACCGTGGGTAGCTATGCTATTATTCGGCCCACAAACTTATATGGAGGAGAGCTAGGGGTAGGGCTAAAAGTCGGAAATAATTCCAGCATAGGACCCTATGCCTATATTGGTTGTTCAGGATATATAGAGATAGGTGACAATGTAATGATGTCACCGAGAGTAAGTATTTATGCTGAGAACCATATTTTTGATAATAGCGATCGGCCTATGATAGAACAAGGAGTTAAACGTTCTTTTGTTAAAATTGAGGACGATTGCTGGATTGCATCCAATGCAGTGATTTTAGCGGGAGTCACTATAGGTAAAGGTTCGGTGGTTGCAGCTGGAAGTATTGTTACTAAAGATGTTCCTCCATACAGTATAGTTGGAGGGAATCCGGCCAAGTTAATAAAGTCCAGGTGATGGAATAGGGTGGTTTACAACCATGCACCTGAATTAAGCATGGCCGTTTGATTTCAATATTAAATGCTATTTCCAAATTGAAAAATGCTTAAGGAGACAATAGATTTTTTGATTTGATTTATTTTGGAAATTTATCCTGGATTATTAAAATGTGATGCCTAAAGGGTTTGGTGACAACAAGAACAAAAAAAGGTGAATAATGATGCATTGGGCCACTATCATGTTGTTTATGGAGTTGCATAGAAGAGGAAAGGGTGAAGTGTTTTCATCACGTAATAGAATAGGTGCCAATTTCGTGTTTTACCTAAACAGAATCAGAAGGACGTAAATGAAGAGTCAAATAGAGGAAAAGCGCATTATGATGCTGCATGGATCATCAGATCTTTATGGAGCGAGCAAAATATTTTTATTGACAGCCGAGATTCTGAGTAATAATGGTGTGTCAGTTTTAGTGATTTTATCAGAAGATGGCCCACTAGCGGATGAATTGAAAAAGTTAGGAATAAGGGTTGAACTTGTTAGGTTGGGAATTATTAGGCGCAAGTATTTTAATATCAATGGGTTATTTAACAGATTAAAGGTTACTTTTGAAGCATATAAAACCCTTGGAGCACTTGCTGAAAAAGAAAAAATAACGCATGTTTACTCGAATACCGCAGCAGTTTGGGTAGGTGCTTTGCTTTCCAGAATGAAGGGGTATTTCCATATATGGCACCTGCATGAAATCATTGCACAGCCAAAGTTCTTTGCAGTATGGATGGGAAAATTAGTTCAGTATAATTCTCATAAGGTAATAGTTGTTTCTGAAGCAGTAAAAAAGCATTGGGGAAGACACGTGAGTGCAAATAAACTGCATTTGGTTTATAATGGGATAGATTATAATCCTTACCTTTGCAAATCTGTTAATTTGCGTGAAGAGTTAAATATTCCAAAAGAGGCAATGATAATTGGGATGATAGGGAGGGTCAACAGTTGGAAAGGGCAAGAATACTTTTTGGAAATTTCGGAAGAATTAAATAAAAAGTTTTTAAATTTATATTTTCTTTTAGTAGGAGACGCCTTTCCTGGTGAGGAACACTTGTTTGAAGGGTTAGAACAAAGGATTTTGGAGAATAAATTTAGAGATAGAATATTTAATTTAGGTTTTAGAAAAGATATATCCCATGTTTTGGCTACTATGGATATTTTTATTCTTCCATCCACATTACCTGATCCATTCCCAACTGTAATATTAGAAGCCATGGCTGCAAAAAAGCCTGTGGTAGCTACAGCCCAAGGTGGAGCTTTAGAAATGATAGATCATGGCGAAACTGGATACCATATACCCTTGAATGAAGCTCCTGAAGCAGCTGTCATTATTGGTGAATTAATAAATAATAAAGGCCAAATTAACAAAGTAGGTGAAGAGGCCAGAAAAAGCGTTATAGAAAATTTTTCTTTGTCTAAATATGGGCAGAAAATTTTGAGTATTTTTTCTTGAGTAGTAAATATATACAGTATGTCAAAAAACAACAAGCCGTTGCATGTTGCCATAGTAGGTACAAGAGGGTACCCTTATGTTTATGGGGGTTACGAAACTTTTGTAAAAGAAATGGGAGAGCGGTTGGTGCAAAGAGGAATAGAGGTTACCGTTTATTGTCATGCTCCATTGTTTGAAAAAAAACCCAAAAAAGTTAATGGTATTAACTTGGTATATATCCCCTGTGTTGAAACCAAGTCGTTGAGTCAATTGACCAATTCTTTACTTTCTATGATCCATGTCTGTTTTTCAAAGGTAGATGTGGTGTTTGTAGTAAATAGTGCCAATGGGCCTTTCGGTATACTCACCAAAGCATTCGGGAAGCCATCTACCATAAATGTGGATGGGTTAGAGTGGTTGAGACCAAAGTGGAAAGGATTAGGAGCGAGATACTATTTGTTTGCTTCTAGACTTGCCACTAAGCTATATGATCAATTGATCACAGATTCCGATGAAATGGAAAAAATTTATCTGGAGAAATTTAATGCGCCTTCTAAGATGATAGCCTATGGAGCCAACCCCAGATTAACTTCTGATAGTACCTTGATTGAAGAGTGGAACCTTCAAAAGCAATCTTATTTTTTGATTGTAGGGAGGCTAATACCCGACAATAATGCAGATTTGATCGTTGAAGGATTTGTGAAATCAAAATCCAAAAGGAAACTGGTAATTGTCGGTGATGTTCCTTACCACGATAAGTTTGCCCAAAGAATGAAACAGGTAGACGATAAAAGGTTGATTTTTACAGGATACGTAAGAGACCAAGAGCAGTTGGCCTCATTGTACCACAATTGTTATGCTTATTTTCACGGACATGAATACGGTGGTACAAACCCGGCGATGTTGAAAGCCCTGGGATTTGGATGTGCCATTCTTGCCCTGAACACCAGGTTCAATCAGGAAATGCTCCAAAAAGGTAAATTTGGATGGTACTTTGAAAAAAATGTAGCATCTGTTATTGCCATAACCGATATTGCAGAAAATTCGCCTGAAAAAATTGAAAACTTAAGAGCGCATTCAAGAGAAGGATTAACAGATAAATACAATTGGGATGTTGTAACCGATGAATATGAAACGCTGTTCAAGGCTTTATGTAAGCGGAAAATAAAAGAAAATTTGGTAGAAATAAATTATTAAAAAAAGCACTGGTTTGATTTATACTCTTAATTGTTAATAGAAGTTGGGATTAATGGTGTTATTCTACTCATTTTATTTTTAGGTAAAAAGAGAAATTTTTATCTTATAGTTAAAATTATTGCCGGATTTAATCCGGTTTTTTTTGTCCATTTATTGAAAACCTTAAACCCGGATTCGAAGACATGGAAAAATGTAACGTAATGAAGCTAACTTGAGAGATTTTGTCAGCATTGTTGCAGAAAAAAGGCAACAATACCGCCAAAATCATTTAATGTGCATTCACTGAACCACGGGCTACACCCGTGGCTGTGATTTTACACACTTTCTGGGCTGGTGAAATAGAACCAATGACCCCTATTCTACTATGATTACCCTAAGTCTTTAAGGAGTTAGATGGAATTTTGCAATAGGATTCGTAATGTCCAGTTCTGACATTACTCAGGAAGTGATTTCATCACGTAATAGATTATCTCTTGCCTATTTGGGTTAAATTCAGTAGTTAGTCCCCCATTGATTTTAGATTTCTGAAAGCAAAATGAGTTCAGGACTTAAACCTGATTTCGATAAATTCAGCAAAACGAAAAAAGTGACAAGTTTTGCAGTACTTTTGTACTGGGCTCACTATTTTTAGTTATTAAGGCTTAAAAACTTGTAAAAAAGAATCGGATGTTTTGGTTTTATTCTAATGATTTTTAATTGAAATACTTTAATGGCAAAGCGTTTTTATAAATATTTCCCCTGGCTGTTTATTTCAGTTGAGCTTATGGTGATGTTTATGGTACTTGGACTGTTAACTATTTTAAGTCCTGAAAGTGATTTCAATTCTACAAGCTACCTTTTGGATGTAGGATTATTTGGCTTAGTATGGTTGATTATTGTTTTGGTTAGAAAAGATTATAAACTATCCAGAACCTCGATTTATTGGGATACACTCATGCAATTCCTTGCCTCATTTGTATGGGCAATTTTGATATTTTTTATTCTAAGGGAGCATTTGTCCTCATCCAGCTCGTTTAAATTAGATTTTTATTTGTTTCCAATTGTGCTCTTCATGTTGGTTTTTTTTAGGATTGGGATCCATATGGCCTTGCGAAGGTACAGGATGAGTGGAAGAAATTATCGCAAAGCAGTAATATTGGGGAAAGATGAATGGAGCAATCAATTGGCACGGACCCTTGAGAAAAACAAAGCTTTTGGGATCAAATTATTAGGGTTTTTTGATGATGAAGTGAATGGCAGAGATGTGTTGGGGAACTTTGATCATTTTTTTGATTCGTTCGGGATTGGTTCTCTGGATTTGGTTTACCTCAGTCAGAATATGCCAAGCAATCTGGTGAATAAAATAGTAGATTTTGCTGATGAAAACCATTTTAAGGTTAAAATCATTCCTGGTCCAGCATTACAATGGAACAAAAAAATGAGCTTTAGTAATTATGGGTCCTTCGTAGTTGTTAATTTAAATGAAATCCCTTTAGACAGGTTGGGTAATCAATTTTTCAAACGTTTTTTTGATGTCCTGTTTTCTGTATTCGTGATCTTATTTATTTTTAGTTGGTTGATGCCAGTTATTACTTTATTTATTAAACTAGAGTCCAAAGGACCTGTTTTTTTCTACCAAAAAAGGACAGGAGTCAATAATAAGGTTTTTACTTGTATTAAATTCAGAACGATGCAGGAAAATCCTTGGTCAGATACCCTACAAGCCTCAAAAAATGATCCTAGGGTAACTGAGGTTGGCGGATTTTTGAGGCGATTTTCCTTGGATGAGCTACCTCAATTTATCAACGTACTTAAAAACGAAATGTCGGTAGTTGGCCCAAGACCGCATACAGTTCCGATGAATGAGGTTTTTAAGAAGCGATTGGAAAAATACAACAATAGGCATTGCATTAAACCTGGTATAACTGGCCTTGCACAGGTGTTGGGATATCGTGGGGAAATTTCTACGCACTGGCAAATAAGATCTAGGGTAAAACTAGATTATTTTTATGTCCGCAACTGGTCCTTTTTTCTGGACATTAAAATAGTCTTAAAAACCATGAATCAAATGTTAAGATCAGGTGAGGGTGTTTATTGAGAGGCCTCACCCAAGTCCTTGCTGCAACATGGATTTTTGGTTGAGGGATTAATATCCTATAACGCGTACTTTAAATTCTGAAAATCACCTTTTTTAGATTCTAAAAAGGGCCTCAAGAAAGCTCATGTTCTCCCCTTTTTCCTTCATTACCAGCATAGGGATATCATGGTTACTGTTAACCAGTTTTTCAGCTACGCTGCCCAATAAAACTGCCGCTGATCTCGATCTTCCCCTACTCCCTACAATCAATAAGTCTGTTTGAATAGAACGGGCAAAATCCATTATGTTATCCGCTTCATCCTTTTTGTCACGAAGGATGAATGTGCACAATAAATCGGGCAATTTATTTTCATCTAGGAAATTCTTGAAATCTTTTTTTGCATTTTCCAACATTATTGCCGCAAACTCTTCAAAGGTTTTACCCGTTTTGCTATAACCACTAGGAACTTCATACATATGGCAGCACTGTAAAGCCGCTTTCGTTTTTTCACTTATTTCCAAGGCAATCAAAATGCTTACTATTGAATGTTTGGAAAAATCAATAGGGAGTAAAATGTTACTAATTTGGCCATCCGGAGGTGTCTCTGGTAGTAACAGTACAGGTCTTGGGTATTTCTGCGACAAATTCTTGACAAGAGAGTCAGAGGATGTTTTGCCATTTTTTCTACCTAATATCAAAAGATCGGTCTCTTTGATGTTGCACCAGCGAAGCATGCTGTCCTGAGCATTTCCCTCCTTTACGATGATTTCGTAATTGAAATCCAAAGCTGGTTTGCTTGTTTCAATTTCATATTGAATTTGACTTTCGATGGTTTCGTCCAGAGGTGCCAATAAATCAGGATATGCTGATGTAACCTCTTCGGGCAGAATTAGACTCTTAGAAAAATGAATAAAATATACTTTTTCTATATCCAAAATAGGAACAAGTAATTTGATGTTTGAAATCAATATCTCATCTAAGAGGGTTAAGTCCAACCCTACCATGACTTTTTTGAATTGCTTCATTGATCTTACCTTTAAATCAGTTTTGCGTTTGAATTGTGAATATGGTAAAATTTTATGAATTTAACTTTTTGATAGCTTCTTTGAAAGAAGTTTTTCTTCAAATATTTAAAAAATATACAATTGATTGTTTAAGTATGCCTGGATTATGCAATGGGAATCCTCTAGTAAGCTGCCCGACCAATTCTTTAGAAGTAGCGTTATCACCCAAAAGAAGCTTTTCGCATAATTAGGGTTTAAAGTCAAATCATTCAGATAAATTATTGTCATGACTAAAGTAATGGGTAAATATTTCTTAGCAATTGTGCCTGATGAACCTATTAGGGGCATGATTACTGGGTTGAAGGAGCAGTTGCGCGCGTCTTTTGGGATCAAGTACGCCCTTAAATCACCTCCACATATCACCCTGAAAATGCCATTTGCCCACAATGAAAATAAAGAAGAAGAATTGGTGAAATCATTGCGTGGTTTTTTTAAGCAAGAGAAAAGCTTTTCATTGTCTCTTGGCGGAATAGGGTCATTTGGGAATAGGGTAGCCTTTATGAAGGTGAAGTATCCGCCTGAACTCAAGTATTGTCAGCAGCGACTTGTTGCTTTCAGCAAAACGGAATTGAAAAAGAATATTGAATTGAGCGATACCAATTATCATCCTCATCTAACCTTGGCTTACAGGGACGTGAAAAGGGATCAGTTTGGACTTGTAATGGATTACCTTAAAATGAATTCAATAAGGGATTCGTTTAAAGTTCATCAAGTTTTTTTGCTAAAGAAAGTGGATGGTTTGTGGGAAATGATAAAGGAGATTCAATTATCCAACTGATTGTTAATGGACAAGTCCTAAATGTCTAGCTGCTAGAGACGGATTGTTTCGGATTTATGTGAATCTTCTTATTTTTTTTGATATATAGGGCCTGCTTAGAAAATAAAAAAGTAAGATTTTAGAGAAATTTAGCAGTTTTTTCGCGAATTAATGGATGTCAAATACAAGGAACTATGCGAAAGACTTCCAAAAGGCGTGCACCATGCAGCGCAAGTATTGGATTATCCAGACTTGTTTATGAACAGCAACTCAAGATGTTCATGAGCCGCACCCATAAGGTAGAAGATCGCATTTTAAGTATTCACGAATCCCATGGTCTCATCGTAGGTGGAAAAGCAAGAGCCAAAACCGAGTTTGGAGCCAAGATTCATCTGAGTCGGGTAGATGGTTTTGCATTTCTGGACAGGCTGTCCAGGAATGCGTTCAACGAGGGCAGCCATCTGAAAGATTATGTAGAAGAATACCGGAACCGGTTTGGGTTTTATCCCGCAAAGGTACTGGCAAACCAACTGTACTGCACCAGAGAAAATCGGAGATGGTTAAAGTTAAAGGAAAAAAACATAAAACTAGCAGCCAAGCCCTTGGGAAGGCCTTCGGCCAAGGCAGTGGAAAACCACGTAAGACCCGGGGAAAGGAATCCAATAGAAGGCAAGTTTGGGCAAGCTAAAAATGCTTACGGTATGAACCGAACCAGGACAAGACTCAGAAACACCAGCCAATCATGGATCGCCTCGATCCTCTTAGTGCTCAACCTGGTCAAATTGGCCCGAATTGATATAGCCATTCGGTTTGCGGCCTATCAACAATATTAGTCTAGTTTAAGCGTACCGCTAATTTTACCCTTCCTGGTAATTAAGCTTTTGGGCTTCCGGTTTTTATAAAAATTGACAATGTTTTGTTGGGTAGGGAAGTCTTCTATTAGGATAGAATTGTAAATGGTAACCTGAACAGGTTCAGGAATCTTTTCTGATTCCATATAAAACCAAGCGGCATCTTCCTCTACTTCATGTCCTAAGTATGTTAGTTTTAATTGCTTGCCATCGACTTCCAGCTTATTATTCCTCAGGATATATTCTTCGATAAGGCTTTCTAATTGCTTGGGATCCTTTGGATTAAGAAAATTCACCTGTTTTCCAGTAGCAATTGTCAGCGAGGTTTCAATGTCAGTCCAGAAAATCTTTTGAGCGATTTCTATTTGCTGTCGGTTTTCGTTGTAGACCATGTCTGTCAGGCTTATAAAAAAAGGATGTGTTTCCAGCCCACAAGAAAACAGAACTAAGAAAAGTTTAATTACAAGCATTTAAAGGAGTTTTTTTGTATTATCTGTGAATTATGCGTTAATATTACAACAAAATTTTAAAACCTAAAGTAAATTAATCAGCTAATTCTATGAACCAATTTCAGTTGTATTTTAATCTTGGTATCCAGCATATTTTGGATCTTAAAGGTTTTGATCATATTCTTTTTATCTTAGCCTTGGCAGTGGTGTACATGATTAAGGATTGGGGAAGAATCCTGGTTTTGGTTACTGCTTTCACGATAGGCCACTCATTGACATTGGCATTGGCTACTTTAAAGGTGATACAAGTCAATACAGATTTGGTGGAGTTTTTGATCCCCGTGACCATTGCCATTACGGCTTTAGCCAATATTATCAAGCCAAAAAGTTCTTCTGGTAGAGGAGTTCAAATCAATTATTTGTTTGCACTTTGTTTTGGATTGATTCATGGGCTTGGATTTTCTAACTACCTGAGATCTCTTTTGGGAAAAGAACAATCGATCTTTACTCCTCTCCTTGCCTTTAATGTGGGGCTTGAAGTTGGGCAGGTAGTGATTGTAGTGTTGTTTTTATTGGCTTCGTCATTGATTACGGGAATATTTAGAATCAATAGAAAAGAATGGGTTTTGGTTATTTCATCCATAATACTAGGCATGTCTACAATGATTTTATTGGATAGTGTTTATTGGTAGAATTACACACAATAAAAAGCCAGTTTTTGAGCAATTTTAACGTAATTCCTTTATATTCATGCATCACCTTTTTAGGTTTATTGTCTATTTTATTAGCGAAATTTCATACACTATGAAGCATACTATTTCCTTTCTCCTACTTTTTACAATTATTAGATTTGGGGCTGATGCCCAAGTGGACACCCAAAGGCATGGCAATAGATTTGAGCAAATGGGTACCACGTTTCGCTCGCCAAATGTATACCGTACAGCTTCAGGAGCACCAGGACACGAATATTGGCAGCAAAGGGCAGATTATGAAATCGTGGTTGAATTGAACGATGACAACCAGTCTATCAGTGGGGAAGAAAAGGTAACCTATTACAATGAGTCCCCTGATCCTTTGGATTACTTATGGTTGCAGTTGGACCAAAATCAACGGGACAAGAACTCTGAAACCCCGAGAATTGCCAGCAGCAAAATTCACCCAAAAATGAACCTTGGAGAACTGGAAGATATTATTTGGCATGATATGGACCTCGGATTAAAGATTTATTCCGTAACAGATGCGAACGGAGCAGATATACCTGCTACAGTGAACTTGACCATGATGAGATTAGACCTTGCTCGTCCATTATTGCCCGGAGAAAAGTTTGAATTTAATATTGCCTGGAGCTTCAATAGCCACGATAGGACAAGTTTTTTGGCTACCAGACCAGGTTATGAGTATTTTGAAGGGGACGGAAATTACATCTATACCGTATCTGAATGGTTCCCAAGGATGGCCGTATATTCTGATTTTGAAGGCTGGCAGAACAAACAATTTGTAGGTAGAGGGGAATTCGCTTTGGTATTCGGAGATTATAAAGTAGCCATTACCGTTCCTTCAGATCACATGGTAGGAGCTACTGGAGTATTGCAAAACCCAGAAGAAGTCTTCAGCCAAAAGGAAATGAATCGCTGGGACCAGGCCAAAACTTCCTTTGATAAGCCGGTAGTAATCCGCAATCAGTCTGAGGTAGAAAAGCTGGAAAAATATAAATCCACTGAAAAGAAAACATGGGTATATCACGCGGAGAATGTAAGGGATTTTGCATGGACTTCTTCCAGGAAATTTATCTGGGATGCCATGGCCGTTCGTTTGGAAAACGGTAGGGAAGTAATGGCCATGTCTTATTATGCCAAGGAAGCCAATCCGCTTTGGGGGCAATATTCTACCAAGGTGGTGGCCCATACTTTGAAGTCCTACTCTTCCAGGACTTTCGATTATCCCTATCCTAAAGCCATTTCAGTAGAGGCCTCCAATGGCATGGAATATCCTATGATATGTTTTAACTATGGAAGGCCGGATAAGGATGGAACTTACACCGAGGCAATCAAATACGGTATGATTTCCGTGATTATTCATGAAGTGGGACACAATTTTTTCCCAATGATCGTCAACTCTGATGAAAGACAATGGACCTGGATGGATGAAGGACTCAATACCTTCCTGCAGTTTTTGGCCGAACAGGAGTGGCAAAGGGATTATCCTTCGCGAAGAGGGCCAGCACATAAGATCGCTCCATACATGAAAGGAGAGAAAAGTCTGTTGGAACCTATAATGACCAACTCTGAAAATATCATCCAATTTGGGCCAAATGCTTATGCAAAACCAGCCACTGCGCTTAATATTTTAAGGGAAACAGTGATGGGTAGAGCTCTTTTCGATTTTGCGTTTAAAAAGTATGCTGAAAGGTGGATGTTCAAGCACCCAACACCGGAAGACTTCTTTAGGACAATGGAAGATGCGTCTGCAGTAGATCTGGATTGGTTTTGGCGGGGATGGTTTTTTGGTACTGAGCCAGTAGATATTTCCATTAGAGATGTTCATTGGTATAAGATTGATAGTAAGAAGCCAAATGAGGTTAAAGCTGAGTCAAAAAAAGCCTATGACCATGAAGAAACTTATATATCTAGGACCAGAAATAAAGGGGACATTGCCCAGACTGTATTAGAAGGAGATCCTGATGTAGGTGATTTTTATACTAGTTATGACCGTTTTAAGGTTTGGCCTGAAGAGGAAAAAGAATACAAGGCCTTTTTAAGTCAATTGAGGAGAGAGGAAAGAGAAATGCTGGAAAGCGGACTCAATTTTTATGAGATTTCATTTGAGAATTTAGGAGGTTTGGTTATGCCTATTATTCTTGAATTTCAATACGCTGATGGTACAAGTGAGGTAGAAACCATTCCTGCTCAAATATGGAGGCTGGATGAATATGAAGTCAGCAAGGTATTTGCCAAACAAAAAGAAGTCGTACAAATAGTAGTGGATCCATATCGGGAAACTGCGGATATCGATGAATCCAATAACTACTGGCCAAGACAGTTTATGCCATCAAAATTTGAACTGTTTAAGCAGAAAGCACCAGGAAGAGGGACTTCATCAGGCCCTAACCCAATGAAAAGAAAAGGAAATTAAAGAATGTCAGTGCTTTGAATCGAAAGTGTTACGTCCACAGAATTTTTAAAACTCTAGTTTTCTAGTATTCAAGGCATTATTTTCTTGACCTCAAGGCAATTCGGTTATTTTTGGTTAAGAACAAAGGACAGGGAAGGGAAACGCATACTATGGTGATTGATGTTGAATTTTTCTTAGGATTAACCAAGGGCTTTCCCTGAATCTTATTGCATAATTC
>Ga0105054_10001275_pt1 | contig 41269 bp, 42 predicted proteins | sample BON02_FD_78091 | JGI IMG/M metagenome (GOLD analysis project Ga0105054, IMG submission 78091) | Freshwater microbial communities from Lake Bonney liftoff mats and glacier meltwater in Antarctica - BON-02 (megahit assembly) | ecosystem: Environmental > Aquatic > Freshwater > Ice > Glacier...
TAATTGGATTTCGGCGCTTTGACACCCACTCAATTGCTCTAAACGCACTTTGGCCCCGAAAAATAAATTGAAATAATCGATTTTACCTGATTTATGGGGACAGAATCTTCAAGTTGGGTTAAGTGGATATTTTTACGATGGGTTTCCACGGTTTGCTTACTTAGATTTAGCATGTCGGCTATACTTTTGTTTTGAATTCCGTCTCTTATCAACTGAATGATTTCAGTTTCCCGTCGAGAAAGTTTATACTTCAGCCGAAAGGCATCGTAGTAGGCTCCTTGTGTTGCTTGTTTTTTTACCCGGTCGAAATTCAGCACATGGCGGCCTTCAAAAACTTCATGAATGGTAAAAATCAACTCATCTGGATCAGCATCTTTTAAGATAAAAGCATCGGCATTCTTATCGATGCAATTTTTGTAAATCTTTTCCTCATCGTACATAGAAAGAACCACGACCTTTAAATCTGGGTGAAGTTCTTTGCAATGATCCAACACCCCAAAGCCATCCATTATTGGCATATTGAGATCTGTAAGAACCACATCAACTTGGTTATCAGCAATATACTCACAGAGTTCTCTTCCATTTGGGAAGACACCAACGACCACTAAGTCGTCTTCTTCCTCAAGGATTCCTTCTATTCCTTTCGCAAATAATTTGTGGTCATCAGCCAGGACAATCCTGATCATGAGTAGGGAGAGATTAGCATTTTTGGGAGTTTAAACTTCAAATTATACCCTAAAATCTAATTTGGCAAGGTTAAAGTGATTTCTGTTCCTTTTCCGACAATAGTAGTCAGTTCGAATTCTCCTCCAATCGTCTCCATTCTCTTCCTAAGATTATACATTCCACTGCCACTTGACTTTTGAGAAGAGTCAAATCCTTTTCCATTATCCTTGATCCAGATCTGTCTCCCTTTTCCATTTTCATTTTCATGCATTCTAATCAGGATTTTATCCGGCGAAGCATGTTTTATCACATTATTAAGCGACTCTTGTATTACTCGTATCAAAACAAGTTTTTGATCTTTGGACAAATCCACAAGCTGAAAGTTTGCTTCCATCTTAGTCTCACAAAAACCTGTATTCTGTATTCTTTGTAACTGCTGCTCGATGAATTCATTAATACTGATAGACTCTACCCAATCGAGGTTCAACGTTTTGGACAAGCCCCTCACTTCCTGGATAACCTGATTTAAGATCAGTTTCCCTTCCTCATTCTTTTCGGGCTTGCTCGACCCAAAGTTCAACTTGGCCAAAGAAAGCAACTGACCGATGTTATCGTGCAGTTCACGTCCAATATGCGTGAGCGTTTCCTGCTGGATTTCATTTTCAATATTTAGCAGCGTCTTTTCATGCTCGGACTGAATATGATCTAGCTTTATGCGGTTTTGTGCCTGTCGCTGCCTATGAATAAAAACCATAGAAATAACGAAAGTGGACATCAGCCCTCCGAGAAATATCGTGGAAAATATTATGACATATATCTGATCTTCAACTAGATCCATAAGAAGGTTCTTTTTCTAAAATTCGAGTTAAATAAGGAGATGCTATGATCAGTACAAGGATAGAAAGATTTATTATTCCCATAGTCCGATCTATCTGGTAAAGAGACATCGCTAATTGTTTATTTACATTCCAAAGGTATCCTATTGCAACAGAGTTGATATAGGTTAAAGAGTATGTAAATAATATAAAAGTCATCTGCCAAAATGAGAGCAATCTCAAAGGATTCGAATTGAGGTACTGCTCATTTGTAATCAGACTTATAAAATAAAGTCCACTTCCTACTAAAATCATGTTTGCACCGAGGGCAAATATGATTGGCTGGTTCAAATAAATCGGCTCTAAACCAGATAATTGTATTACTAGAATTATGACTATAAAAAAAACAACCATCCAATTGATATATTTCTTTTTAAAGGCGTCAAGCCAATATTTTATTAAAAAGAGATAGAGAATTGTGGCTATTTGCTTATAGGAAAAATTAAATATCCAGACATTGTATCTGGGGTTATCCACATTCCCTAAGTACTCATTTACCCACTGGTTAAACTCAAAGTTGTAGATAGTATAGCCACCTAAATTCTCGTAAAATACCGTAAAGACCAGAATTAAAAACGGGAGCCAAAAGAAAATATTGGATTTTTGTTGCTTCGTTAATTTCAAGAAATAGATAATACCTACAACCAACAAGAGATCTATAGCTAATAAATACCAATCTAAAAATATCTGGAAAAACCTACTATCCATTTTTAGATATTAGTTGGCTCTGGGTCGCAGAATGGGGGACACACCCTACCATTATTCTCATAGTCACCACCTTCTCCTCCCAAGACGGCAGTAATCAGTTCGTTTTCGACATTTGCAGGTCTCATCACGAGTGTTAAAGCTCCCGTTAATTGTTCAGCTTCTTTTGGATGGTATTTTTCAGCAACTTCCTCGGTGTATTCTGTTATGTAAAATTGAATTCCTCCCTTTTTAGGGTCTTTGTCTGCTTTTTCCAATAGCCTCTCTAAGGTTTCTCTATCAAAAAATATCCAGTTTGTTTGATCTATTTTATCCTTGTTTGCTTTGTTCTTGGCAGGCTTACCTTTTTTAACTTCTTTATCATATTTTACTCGCATGCTTTCGAAGTCTTCGTTACTGATTTTCATAGAAAATTGATTTTGTAAAAATTTAAGATTAGTGGGCTAGGTGTGGAAAATATTTCCCAAAAGATAAGAATTTTATCCGCTACTAGACAAGAAAAAAGGAGCGAGTATAACACCCGCTCCTTTTAATAATCAATTGTACTAGCTAATTAAGCAAGCTTTTTTGCTTCTTTCGCAGCATTCTCGCTATCGATTTCTCTTTTCATCAAATCCACTACAATCGGAGTAGCGATGTAGATAGAAGAATATGTACCTACCAATACTCCTATAAATAAAGCAAAGGAGAAGCCTCTCAATACCTCACCACCGAATATTAATAGTACAATCACTACGATCAAGGTAGTAAATGATGTAATCAACGTACGACCTAATGTCTGGTTGATGGCATCATTGAAAACCTTCACCAATTTACCTGTACCCTTATTTTCGATATTCTCACGAATACGGTCAAATACAATCACCGTATCATTAATGGAGTAACCAATTACAGTCAATATCGCTGCGATAAAGACCTGATCAATTTCAAAAGTTGCTCCAAAAGCACTTGCAATGGCAAAGGCAGCAATCACAAACAAGGTGTCGTGAATCAGAGAAATGATCGATGCTAAAGAGAATTGCCACTTGCGGAATCTCAGCAAGATGTATAAGAAGATTGCAACCAATGCCGCTAACATTGCTTCAGCTGATGAGGCCTTGATATCATCTGCTACTGTGGCTCCAACTTTCGAAGAGCCCGTGATTGCAAACTGACCAGAAGCTAATGATTTTGCATCATCGGTAAAGGCTAATCCGGTAACCGAAGCTATTCCTGCTTTTACCTTGCTTTCTACTTCACGATTAGAAGCAGCATCATCCTCATTTACTAAGTAAGACGTGGTCACTTTCAAGACGTTACTAGAACCGTAAGTTTTCACTTCCACAGATCCGTCAAACTCTCTATCCAAACCGGATTTCAGGTCAGAAGCTGCCATCGGCTCGTCAAATGCGACGATGTAGGAACGTCCACCTGTAAAGTCAACTCCGAATTTCAATCCATTGACAGCAGCGATACCTAGACCAATCACAATAATTGCAGAAGAGATCAGGTAAGCAATTTTTCTTTTACCCAAGAAATCAAAGTTCAATGCACTCAATGCATTTTTAGCAAAAGGAGTAGCAAAGCTAATTGAGCTATTGTCTCCTTTTTTGCTCATCCAAGATACAATCACTCGCGTGATAAATACAGAAGAGAAGAAGGAAGATGCGATACCAATCATCAATACGATAGCAAAGCCTTTTACTGGTCCCTGACCCAGGGCAAAAAGGATGGCTCCTGTCAGGAAGGTCGTAACGTTTGAATCGAGAATCGCAGAGAATGCTTTGCTGTAACCTGCATTAATGGCTGCCATGAGGCTAACTCCGTTTCTAAGTTCTTCTTTGATACGTTCGAAAATAAGAACGTTCGCATCTATGGACATACCTATCGTCAATACGATACCTGCAATACCCGGTAAGGTCAATGCCGTGCCTAGCTGTGCTAGTATTCCTAGGATAAAGAAGATGTTGAAAACCAACGCTGAAATAGCTACCAAACCACCTTTAGCATAATATGCTACCATGAAAAAGATTACAATTACTAGGCCAGCTACCATAGAAATCAAACCTTGATTCAAAGCCTCTCTACCCAATGTTGGGCCGATGATGCTTTCCTCCACGATCTGAGTTGGAGCAGGAAGAGAACCAGATTTCAGGATGTTAGCCAAATCTTGTGCTTCCTGAAGTGAGAAGTTACCAGAGATTTCAGATTGTCCAGTTGGGATCTCACCGTTCACTACCGGTGCAGTATATACATAGTCATCTAATACTACAGCTATTCTTCTTCCGATACTTTCAGAAGTCAATTTTCTCCATTTTCTAGCGCCTTCTGCATTCATTTGCATAGAGACAGCAGGTCTTGAAGTTTGATCCAGAACCTGACGTGCATCAGTCACTACATCACCTTCTAGCGGAGCTTCGTCAGTTCCTCTTTCAACTTGGATAGCATAAAGCTCCAATGTTTCCGTACCATCTTCTGCTTTGAATGGCTTTACACCCCACAGCAATTTGATGTCTCTTGGAAGCAAGGATTTGTAATCCTCATTTTTCAAAATACGGTTGATAGCCATAGTATCGCGAAGTTCGTATGCCAAACCATAGTTTGGCTTAAGCAAACTAAACAATGGCGAAACGCTATTGTCACCAGCTTTAGTAGGATCGATCTCAGCCAATTGCTTTTCCAACGCATTTCTCAAAGAATCCTCCGAGGTAAGATTCTCTGTAGAAACTGTGTCAGCTGTTGCAGGCTCGGAAGATACATTTGCAGATACCCATGCATTATTCACGGTTTCAAGGGCTGCACTGATTTCGTTCACCTCTACTACTTGCCAGAACTGAAGTTTAGCTACACCCTGAAGTAGGTTTCTAACTCTTTCCTGATTATCAACACCTGGCAATTCGATCTGGATACGGCCAGAACCCTGAATCCTCTGGATATTAGGCTGAGAAGTACCGAATCTATCGATACGAGTTCTAAGGATATTGAACGAACGATCGATTGCATTTTCAACTTCATTATCGATGATTTCAATGATTTCGGAATCTGAAGTTTCCAAAGAAATCCGGCCTCTGTTAGCAGCTGTAGCGAAAATACTGCTAAGCTTTTTTCCAGCGCTATTCTTCTGCCAAGCAGCATAAAATAGATCAACGTACTTAGTGGTAGAAGTTTTCGCTTCCTCGCGAGCTTCATCCACAGATTTATTAAATGCGACGTCTTTTGGATTACCGGCAAGTCCTTTTACAATTTCCACTGGGGAAACTTCCAATGTAACATGCATACCGCCCTGAAGATCAAGGCCCAATCCTAGTTCCGTTTCTTTTACCTCTTGGAAAGTATAATCAGCTCCTAAGAAATTGTAAACCGGAGCTCTCCAGATAGAATCAAGATAGCTTTGTCTTTTTGAAAAATCCACAGTGCCAGACGCGTCAGTTGCGTGTTCCTGGGCTTTTTGCTGGATATTATTTGATACAAATGTGAATGACAGATAGTACAAGCATAGCGCTGTAACAATCACTGTCAAAAACACAATGACACCTTTGTTTTGCATGAGAAATTGAAATTATATATTGATTGTAAAGACAGATTTTTGGCTTAGCTGCAAATCAGATAAGCACTTTGGAGATCCGGAAATAAATTGGGATCAAGGCCCTTTGGTAGATATTATTCGCTCAAAAAGTATTTCTACGAGTTGATTGGGCTGAAAAACTGTAGTGGATTCGGTAATGAAAGTAGCCCCTTCAAACCGTATTATTTCATAAATCAAATATAAAGTGCTGTGTGACACTTGAACCACGAATGGCACAACGGCATCTACCGCTACATTCAAAAAAGTTTGATCCTGATCACTTGAGGAAGCGTTATCCTGATTTTCAACTGTAACTACCTCTCCATTTTCAGGAACATATTCTACACTGGAAATAAACAAACACAATAGCAAAGCCAGCATCACCGTAAGGCGCTGTTGGAATAAGTTGCTATTTCGTTTAGTTACTTTCATGCGGCGCAAATATAGCCAATTATTTAAACTGAGCGTTTCTCATTCTAGAATTTCTACTTAAGCGCAGAGAAATCAGAATAAAATAGTATAAATGAGATGATTAGAAGAAGAAAGAAGTAGTAAATCAAACTATCCTAGCTCGCAAATACGTGCGAATAACCTCCAGTGCTTTATCAAAATTATGATTATTTGGTACGATTAGATCTGCATCATTCATAAAAGGCTTGATGTATTTCTCATAAGTAGGCATCACATGCTGCTCATAGCGATAGAGTACATCATCTAGATCATAACCTCGCTCCACCTTATCCCGAATGATTCTTCGCTTCAGTTTAATGTGATCTTTGGCATCAATAAAAATCTTCAAATCAAGCAGATTTGCCAATTCAGGATAATACAGCACAAAAATACCCTCTACCACTACCACAGGCGCCGAATTAAACGTTAACATTTTGGGCTTTTTAGAAGCGTTATTGAACGTATATTCTTCTCGATATACAGTCTCGCCAGCCTGGATTTTTCGAATATCAGAAGCGTACCCTTCGAAATCAATGCTCTCAGGCCTGTCAAAATTATGCACCCCATGATCGTCAATCGGCTGCATCTCTCTAGGCTTGTAATAATTATCCTGTGATATCAAACAAACCTCACCGTCTTCGAAAGAACTCAGTAATCGCTCTAAAAAAAGTGTTTTACCTGATGCTGAGCCCCCTGTAATGCCGACGATGAATGGTTTTTTCATGGGGCAAAGTTAAAGTGATTTTCGGCTTTTCACAGAATTATATATGGCCAAGAAAGGCAATAAGCTCACTGACAGCTTTGCCGCGATGTGAGATTGCATTCTTTTCTGACAATGTCAACTCCGCAAAAGATTGAGAATGTCCTTTTGGAACAAACACTGAATCGTACCCAAATCCTCCATCTCCGGTGCGTACTTTCAGGATTTCACCTTCTGCCACACCTTCAAACTTATACTCTTCAGCACCTAACAAGAGTGCTACGACGGTTTTAAATCGAGCGGTACGGATGGAGGAATTTGCTAGGTTTTTGAGCAAGAGGTCAATATTTCGCTCGTCGCTTCGCGGCTCACCAGCATATCTCCCAGAAGAAACTCCAGGCTCTCCCTCCAGCGCATCCACTTCTAAGCCAGTATCATCGGCAAAACAATCTACTCCAAAATGTTCCTTCACATACTTTGCTTTTTGAAAAGCATTATGCTCAAGCGTGTCACCTGTTTCTGGAAGCTCATCCGAGCAGCCAATATCTTTCAGGGAAACAATTTCAAAGCTATCGCTGAGAGCAGCTTTTACTTCTTCGATTTTCTTAGGGTTGTTAGTAGCAAAGCAAATTTTCATAACTCAAAAATATCGTTTTATTATTCTCCGCAATTATGCCAGCTAACTTAATTCCCTAGATTTAAGAGCTAAAAGTCCAAAGACGCATGTCTGTCGGAAGGAAGGGGTGACACTCCACATCGCGCAAGTTGAAGTATACTCTCCAGTATTTATCAGATAGTAAGTTACTTTTACTCATTTATTGGTGCATTTGAAGATATACCTATAAGCATTTAAGCACCTTGCCTTACCTTTTAATTAATCCCTGTAGTGAAGCTTTTACAAAACCTCCCTGTTCACAGTGTATTAAAAAAGAGAAACACTTAATTTTGGAATATCTATTAGTTTAAAGCTCATGAAGAAAATTACCATTTATTGCGGTTCCCGAAAAGGAGATAATACAATCTATGAAGCTGGTGCGCGAGCATTAGCGCAGGAAATGATCAAACGCAATCACTCGCTGGTCTATGGTGCTGGAAGGGTTGGGCTAATGGGAGTGATTGCAGATGAAATGCTTGGAGCTGGGAAAGAGGTGCTGGGCATCATTCCACAGAAACTGGTAGATCGTGAAGTGGCACACGATGGGTGCACAGAATTGATCATCGTAGAGACTATGCGTGACCGCAAATGGCTAATGGCTGAGCGGGGAGATGCATTTATCGCTATGCCTGGAGGTATAGGGACGCTGGAGGAGCTTTTTGAAATCATGACACTGAACCAACTTCATTACATTCAGAAACCACTGGCTTTATATAATGTGAATGGCTATTATGATAAATTGATTGATTTTTTGAATCATGCCATGAAAGAAGGATTTATGTATCCCGAGCAGGAAGAGTTACTAATTGTCTCCGATGATCCGTCCGATTTGCTGGATCAGATTGAAGCGTATGAGGCGAGAAGACCTTCGGATTGGGGGTAGATGACCAATGTTGGATGTCCTGTCAGGTGTCTGGGCGTCCCCGCAAAGCCATCGGGATCGAAGACATAGGCATTATTGGTGTAAGAAGTAAAAAGTGACAAGTAAAATTCGGATCTGTAACAGGCCAAACCTTATAATAATGAATGTGGAATGAGGAAGATCAAATGATGAAGTTTCGGGAAATGGCAAATGGCATCTGAAACCCCACACCCGTCATCGGACTTAAAACACAATTTAAAACCATCCTAAAAAGATAATTCCTTATCTTTACGCAGAAATGATCCAGAAAATTTTTCCATTAGACAAAAATTACATCCTCCGTCAGGCTCAATCTGAGCTTGAAGAGGAATTGATTGATCGAATGGTGTTGGAATTGAAGCGTAGCTATACTTCGCTATATAATCCGCTTCAGCTAATGGATACGACTTATGTACAAATTCTTGAAACCGTCGAATTTCCCCGCGCGCGCGCCCTCCTAATCTATCGCCAATTTTGCGGCATCTACCGCTACAAGCATGGTGACAATCAGCTAGAAATGCTTTTTGATGGAAGAACTCATTTGGAGAAATTTCAAGAAGATTGGTCAGCTGTCTTCATTGAGTATGTAACTGAACTAGGTATCTATGAGCAATACGTGAAAACGATGCTAAGAATGACCTTACTTTTTGACACTGAGTCACGGGCCGAATGGGCTGAAAATCATTGTAAAGCATTTATCAATAAGCACTTCGACTTGAGAGTGGTGAAAAGACAAGGTGAACTACTTCTCAGGATTGCCTGATTTTAGATCTTCTTACTCCTTCCAATTAAGCATCTTATACTGATCTTCTTTCTGAAAGCGTTCAGGGATAGAAAGTAATATTGATTTTCGAATCGCATGAATCAGTACGTTTTTAGTGAAGTTTTTGGTCACAACCAAGCTAATTTCTCGTACAGGTTCTGGCGTATCAAACCTCCTAAGAAATTTGGACTTCTCCATTCCCATCACTGCCATTTCAGGCACTAGGGTATAGCCTACACCTTTGTCTACTAACCTCGTTAGAGATTCTATGGAGCCACTTTGAAATTCAAATCCAAAGTTATTTTTTGCAAATTTGTTATTGCATATAGCCAACGTCTGCTCACGAAAGCAATGCCCTTCGTCCAGAACCAGAATTTGGTTAGCATCCAGCATTGCAGGGATAATATGGCTTCTTTTTATAAAAGGATGATTTTCAGGAAGATACAAGAGAAACGGCTCGTAGAACAAAGGAATCTCACGGATGGTTTTTTCTTCCAAACGAGTGGCAAGTAATCCGATATCCAATGTACCTCGCTGTAGTTCATGAATGATTTCTGCAGTTTCCATTTCCCTAATTATCAATTTGGTCTGAGGATTTGACTTCACAAATTCTGGCAAAAATAGTGGGAGCAAATAAGGAGAAATGGTAGGTATCACACCCAGTGTAAACTCGCCCTCCAGAGATTCCTTCTCTGTGAGCACAAATTCTTTTAATTCCGAAACTTCTTTAAGAATTTTTCTGGCCTTTAACAGGATCAAATTGCCTGCAACTGTCGGTTGAAGTGGTTTTCTATCACGATCAAAAATTTTGACCCCAATCTCTTTTTCCAACTTTTTAACCTGTGTAGTTAGGTTTGGCTGCGACACATTGCATCTTTCTGCTGCTGCCACAAAATGCCTGAAATTATCCAAGGCTACGATATACTCTAGTTGGGTCAATGTCATATAACCTAAAGTTATGAATAGATAAGAATTATTAATTTGATTTATGAAAAAATGTGAAACAACTTTGTGTAACAATTTTGAAAACTAAAACTAACAATATTATGAACAATCGTATGCTAGGCTTGGGAGCTGAATTCCCAGCTTTCGAAAAAACCGCAGTAGTATCTAGAGAAAAAGGACAAGAATTCCAGACTATCAGCAACGATATCCACACTGCCGATGGCAAATGGATGGTGATGTTCTGGTGGCCTAAAGACTTCACTTTTGTATGTCCTACTGAAATCGCTGAATTCAACAAGAATGCAGGTGAATTTGCAGACAGAGACACAGTATTGGTAGGTGCCTCTACTGATTCTGAATTCGTTCACTTGGCTTGGAGAAACAACCACGAAGATCTTCGTGATCTTAAATTCCCAATGCTAGCTGATACTTCAAAGTCTCTTGCAGAAGAGCTTGGTATCCTCGAAGCAACTGAGAAGATCGCTTACAGAGCTACTTTCATCATCGATCCTCAAGGTATCGTTCGTTGGGTATCTGCCTATGATCTTTCTGTAGGAAGAAATGTAGAGGAAGTATTGAGAGTGCTTGATGCGCTTCAGACTGACGAGCTTTGCCCATGTAACTGGGAAAAAGGAGAAGAAACGTTGAACCTGAACTAATTCAGATCTCAAGTCTAATTTTAGCAAAGGAGGTCTCAGGATCTCCTTTGTCTGTTTCAACCCTAAAATCTAACACCATGGAAGTATTAAATATGAATCAATCAGTTGCCGAACTTTTGGAAGTGGTAGGACTGAATGAAGAATTTACCAATGAATCTTTGAGAAATCTGGGCGATGCTGATTCCAGATATGTGAAAGATTTGAAACTCAATTTCAAGACTATCCTCAAAGGAGATAAGCTAAACCAAAAGGAAGTGGCTTTAATGGGCTTGGCACTTGCAGCAAACGCAGCCAACAATCCACTTCAGCGTTTTTTTAGAAAATTAGCAGAAGAAAATGAAGCTACAATGGCCGAAATCGGCGAGGCAGTAGCCTGCGCGTCTTTGCTAAGTAGTAACAACGTGCTGTACAGATTTCGCCACTTTGTGGAAAAGGAAAAATATGGACAGATCCCTGCCAGACTTCGCATGAATATCATGATGACTCCTGTGTTAGGTAAAGAGTTCTTCGAATTGATATCTACGGCTGTTTCTGCTGTGAATGGTTGCCAGATGTGTGTAGCTTCTCACGAAAATCACCTGATCGAATTGGGAACTACAGAAGAAAGAATCTTCGAATCCATCCGTATGGCTTCAGTCATTGCGAGCATGGTCAAGGTGATTTATTAGGAAATTATAGTCCGGTATGTAAATGCAAAAACCTCCTGTGTAATCGGGAGGTTTTTTTTCGTTTCTAATCTTCCTGCAATAGTTCTTTAATTTCCTTTTTAAGCTTGGGCAAATGATTGATCAAGATCGACCATATATTTTCATCCGAAATATTGTTATATGGATGAATGACCTGATTTCTAAGTCCAACGATAGATCGTACATTTTTGATTTTATCTTCAAAAGGAGGTTCTCTTTTCAAAATACGGTTTAGTGCCTCACCAATTATTTCGAGAAGTCTCTCCACAGCTCTTTTTCACATAGAATTCTTCTTATAGTTGAAAAAATTTTTCTCTTCCGACATGAAATAACTTTCTATTTCCTCAATTGAAAAAAGAATATCATATAGCCATTTCTCGATTCTCTCATCCATAAATCTGCTTCTTATTTCGATCAATTGACCTTATTAACACAGGGTTTTTTAGGTTCTGCTCTTCCACCAAATCTACTTTTCGTTGGAGAAGTTTCTCTAGTTTGTTTTTCAGATCCAGGTAATTATCAAAATAATTGAACAAATCAATTTTTTGAAAGGACACAAGTAAATCAACATCGCTGTTGGCATTGAAGGAGTCAGATACAGCAGAACCAAATACATAAAGCCTATCCACTTTGTGACTAATACAAAGTTGGATGATCCTATCAATAGTAGTTTGAATAATTCCCATGCCTAAAAATACGAAATACTCTGAAATACGCTAAACACAAAAGCTCGTCAGATTATCCAACGAGCTTTTGTGTTCCTGTATACTGTCAACTGACCACTGCCAACTATTATTTCCCCCATTCCGTATGGAAAATTCCTTCACGATCAGTTCGCTCATACGTATGTGAGCCGAAGTGATCACGCTGGGCTTGAATTAGATTAAGTGGTAGTTTAGTCGAAGTGTAAGCATCGAAATAACTCAACGCACTAGAAAGCCCTGGTACAGGAATTCCGTTTTTCGCAGCAAAAGCAACTACCTCACGAACTGCAGGTAAAGCACCCTGAACTTTCGGTACAAATGAAGGAGAAAGCAGCAAATTCGCAATGGAATTATCCGCTGTATAAGCTTCAGCTATATCCGCCAACAATCCTGCTCGGATGATACATCCCGCTCTCCAGATTTTAGCAATTGTGGACATATCTAAGTCGTAACCATACTCTTTTGAAGCATAAGAAAGCTGATGCAAGCCTTGAGCATATGCGATGATGAATGAGAAATATAAGGCTTGTTCTGCTTGTGCGATTAATTCTTCCTTAGCGATGTGAGCCACTTGTGGCCTAGAATAAAGGGCATCCGCTTGCACACGCTCGTCTTTCAATGCAGAAATCTCACGCATACTTACCGCCATATCAATGGTAGGAACAGGAATTCCCAAATCCATCGCATTCTGAGAAGTCCATTTTCCAGTGCCTTTTTGCTTGGCTTTGTCCATAATCATATCGACTAGATCGGCGTCAGTTAACTCATCTTTTTGAGTGAAAATCTCAGCTGTGATTTCTACTAAGAATGACTGTAAACGACCTTTGTTCCATGTATCATACACCTGATGAAGTTCTTCATTTGTCAGATCGCAGGATTTTTTCAGCAAATCATAGATCTCAGATGTGAGTTGCATCATGGCGTATTCAATCCCATTATGCACCATTTTCACATAATTTCCAGCTGATTTTGGACCTAAATAGGCAACACATGGTTCGCCTTTATATTTCGCAGCAACTGCTTCAAATATTGGTTTTACATGCTGATAAGCTTCCTTATCTCCGCCTGGCATGATGCTCGGGCCTTTTCTGGCTCCCTCAGCTCCACCAGATACTCCAGAACCGAAGAAGTGAATTCCTTTTTCTTTCAAATAAGCTTCTCTTCTATCTGTGTCTGTAAAAAATGAATTTCCTCCATCTATAATTATATCACCTGTATCCAACAGTGGAAGAAGGCTTTCAATTGCTTGATCTACAATTTTCCCCGCAGGTACGAGTAGCATGATTTTTCTTGGAGAGGACAAAGCCTGCACAAACGTCTTGATATCAGTGGAGGCACTCACCTTCCCCAAATCGCCACCTTCTTCCTTCAATGCATCAACTTTCTCTTGATCCAAATCATAGCCAAAAGCCTTGAAATTATTGTCCGCGACATTCAATATAAAATTTCGCCCCATCACCCCAAGGCCAACTAATCCAAAATCATAATTTGTGTACTCCATCATTTCTTATTGTCGTTTTTCAAATTTTCTTCTATGCCTTATCGCTTGCAAGGTTAGAAATAAATATGGGTTATTTTTGTGTCTCTTCCGTCCAAAATTAATGGATTGAAGGTTGGCTTTCTAGTAAGATTAATAAATTTGTGATCGCCCAAAGACGGGTTTTGATATAAAAAACATATAAATACGCCCAAACTGATGAAAAATACACAAAACCAGATGCTGATAATTTTTGGTGCGTCGGGTGATTTGACTGCTAGGAAACTGGTTCCGGCACTTTATAACTTGTACAAAGGCAAGCATCTTCCAGAAAATTTTGTGGTTTTGGGAGCTAGTCGAAGTGCGATGACAGATGAAGAATTCCGTCTGAAAGTAGTTCAGAAAAGCGAATACTTGAAGGATAAAATAAGCAAAGAAGAGAAAGACTTTATTGCCGATTTTGCTGATAAGATATTTTATGAGGATTTGGGCGACAATTACGACAGCAAGTACGATGCCTTGGCAAAGCGGATTCACTTCCTGAATAAGGAGAAAAGCTGTGAAGACAACTATATTTTCTACCTGTCCACGCCACCAAGTCTGTACGAAGTAATTGCCAAAAATCTTTGCGAAGCAGGACTCACCAAAGAGGACATTGGCTGGAAACGTATTATCGTAGAAAAGCCATTTGGCTATAGCTTGGCATCTGCCAAAGAGCTGAATGAGGGATTACACAAGTATTTCAAAGAACCTCAAGTCTATAGAATTGATCACTACTTGGGTAAAGAAACGGTTCAAAACTTACTTGTGACTCGTTTTTCCAATTCGATCTTCGAACCAACCTGGAACCGTCGATACATTCACCATGTGGAAATTACCAATGCTGAAACTGTTGGCGTCGAAAAACGAGGGGGATACTACGACAAGTCTGGTGCACTTCGGGATATGTTTCAAAGCCATTTGCTTCAGATAGTTTCACTCATCGTGATGGAGCCACCGATCAATTCAAGTGCAGAGGAAATCCGTGATGAAAAGGTAAAGGCGTTGAAATCGCTACGTGTCATGACCAGTGATGAAGAACTGGCAAATCATACCATGAAGGGTCAATATGTAGCATCTACCATCAATGGCAAAAAAGTAAAGGGATATCGTGAGGAGGAAGATGTAGATCCAGATTCTAAAACCGAAACTTTTGCTGCGGTCAAGTTTTTCGTCGACAATTGGCGCTGGAAAGATGTGCCTTTCTACGTCCGCACTGCCAAATACATGCCTACAAAAGTGACTGAAGTGGTGATCCACTTTAAAGCCCCGGCACATGAGGTATTCAAAAGTCAGGATGTCTATAAGAAAGACAACAAACTAATCATCCGCATCCAGCCAGATGAGGGGATACTGATTAAATTCGGTGTAAAAGTCCCTGGATTAGGATTTCATGTGGAACAGGCAAATATGGATTTCTACTATTCCGACCTAGACTCTGCCGAGATTATGGACGCCTATGAAAGATTACTTTTGGATGCAATGCAAGGAGACGCAACACTTTACGCACGAGCGGATGAGGTGGAAGCTGCTTGGAAGTTTGTAGATCCGATATTGAGATATTGGCAAAATGCGGACGTTCCTACCTACGGATATGCTGCAGGCACATGGGGTCCAAGAAATTCCGACGACATGTTCGATGGACACTTCGGGTGGAGAAATCCAGGTGATCGTCTGACTGACGAAACAGGATTCTGCATTCTTTAAGTTTTAAACCGCAAAGAAAACGAAGCCCCGAGCTATCGGGATACGCAGAGATCACAGTTTCTGGTCATTATATGCTTTTATCGAAAAGGGCTGAAAGCCCTAAATAACAAAGCCCAGCCTAAAGGGCTGGGTTTTCGAGATGCCTAATCCTATTTATTAAAGCTCTGAAAGAGCGAAATCATTTTATGAATAGTTTGAAAATTATATTAATCCAAAAACCCCATGACTCTTAATATACACGACACCAAAGAACAAGTTGCGAAGGAGTTTTCTCTATACTTCAGAGATCTAGCAACGAGTAATCAAATAATCCACATCGCACTTTCCGGAGGTAGCACCCCGAAGATTATCTTCGATTATTTGGCTGCTAATTTTGGAACTGATATCGATTGGTCAAAAATAAATTTCTACTGGGGCGACGAGCGATGTGTAGCTCCCTCCGATTCTGAAAGCAATTATAAGATGACTGTGGATCATTTGCTCTCCAAGATTCAGATCCCTGCCGCAAACATTCATCGGGTTTTGGGAGAAAATGAGCCTGAAGGAGAAGCCCTTCGCTACAGTCAGGTGCTAGAAGCACAACTTCCAAAACTGAATGACCTCCCTCAGTTTGATCTTGTCATGCTCGGCATGGGAGATGATGGACATACTGTTTCTATTTTCCCGGATTCTATCGGATTATGGGATGCTCAAGAAAATTGTGTAGTAGCCACTCACCCAGATTCTGGACAAAAGCGGGTGACGATTACAGGGAAAATTGTGAATAATGCCAAAGCCGTTGCTTTCTTAGTGACGGGAGCTGGCAAAGCCGAAAAAGTACAGGCAATCATCAAAAAGGAAAAGGACTTTGCCCTTTATCCAGCAAACCTTGTTCAGCCATCTCATGGACAATTGATCTGGTTTTTGGATCAGGAAGCTGCGAAAGGAATTCAATAGTTTCCTTAGATGAAATTAGTATCAAGCTTGAGGACTCAAACCTCAGGCTTTTTTTGTGCTTTTTCATGAAAATTTAGACTTTTAAAACTTTATCTGTAGCCTATTTGTTGAGAAACCATAGAAGAAAACAATTAACCAACTAACCGACATTTTTGATGACACAAGTAAAAGCATACGCAGCTCAGAAAGCTGATCAACCATTGGCTCCATTTGATTTGGAAAGAAGAGCTCCAGGCCCAACCGATGTAGAAATTGAAATTTTGTATTGTGGCGTTTGCCACTCCGACATTCACACAGCACGAAATGAATGGGGCGGCACAATGTACCCAGTAGTTCCAGGACATGAAATCGTTGGAAAAGTATCTTCCGTCGGCTCTGATGTTACCAAACATAAAGTAGGCGATACCGTAGGCGTTGGCTGCTTTGTGGATTCCTGCGGACATTGCAACAATTGTGCTGAGGACCTAGAGCAATACTGCGAAAACGGAAATTCCCAGACATATAACGCATTTCTTCAGGACAAGAAAACGATCACTTACGGAGGCTATTCCACACATATTGTGGTGACAGAGAAGTTCGTATTAAGCGTTTCATACAAATTACCACTTGAAGCTGTTGCCCCTTTACTTTGCGCCGGAATCACTACTTATTCACCTTTGAAACATTGGAATGTGAAAGCAGGTGATAAAGTAGCAGTAGTAGGTCTTGGCGGCTTAGGACACATGGCTGTGAAAATTGCTGCTGCAATGGGAGCAGAAGTAACTATGCTAAGTAGATCTCCAGAAAAAGCTAAAGATGCAGATGCACTCGGAGCTCATCATTTCGAGTTGACTACAGATCCTGAGAATATGAAAAAAATGGCAAGTTCATTCAACTTGATCATTGACATGGTTTCAGGACAGCATGATTATAATTCGTATTTGGGCTTATTAAAAACGGATGGCACCATGGTACTCCTTGGCGTTCCACCACAAATGGAAGAGATCCACGCTGGCTCCTTGATTTTTGGAAGAAGAAGCCTTGTTGGATCACTGGTAGGTGGTATCAAAGAAACTCAGGAAATGCTGGATTTCTGTGCTGAGCACAACATTGTCTCAGATGTTGAAGTAATAGCTATTGACAAGGTAAATGAAGCATACGAGCGAACCATCGCTGGTGATGTCCATTACCGATTTGTGATTGATATGGCTTCTTTGAAGAAATAATAGAAAGTCAAACAGGTAAAAAGCGACTGAGATTAAATTCTCAGTCGCTTTTTTTATTTCTGTAGGGCGCTAAAAAGCTTATCTTTTTGACTGAAATACCAAAACAATGATAAAATTCCTTAAACCTCTACTTTTTGCGCTGATTGCCATTTCTTTCAGCTTTAGTTCTTATGGGCAAGACCCCATTTTCAGTGAATATAAATCTGAGCAGTTTTCTTTTGAAGGGAATGATGCCAAAGTTGTTTTTCCGGAAACCCCCGATGAAGAGAAACTTTGGATTTGGAGAGCAAGATTTTGGGGGCACGAGCCACAGCTGGATAAAGCATTGCTAGACCTGGGATTTCATGTAGTATATGTAGATGTCTCCGATCTGTATGGTAACGATGAAGCGGTGGGAATTTGGAACAGGTTTTACAAACTGTGCAGAAATAAATACGGGCTAAATAAAAAAGTAGTACTTGAAGGAATGAGTCGAGGTGGGCTGATCATCTACAACTGGGCTGCTCAAAACACCAATAAGATATTTAGCATTTATGCAGATGCACCAGTTTGTGATATTAAGAGTTGGCCGGGCGGACAATATGCTGGTGTAGGCAGTCCTTCAGATTGGAAAAAGTGTCTAGAGGCTTATGGCTTAGATTCCGCTTCAGTCTTGGATTTCAAAGGAATACCGAGTTACACTAGTATCAAAGTTGCGAAAGCTAGAATTCCGGTGATTCATGTGTATGGTGATTCTGACAAAGTCGTTCCCTTTGAAGAAAACACTGCTTTGCTGGCTGAGCAGTTCCGCAAAGCGGGTGGAACCATTACATTAATTCCCAAAGAAGGCATCGGGCATCATCCCCATTCTTTGGCAGATCCAAAGCCGCTAGTTGAGTTTATTTTGGAGAGTACGCGGAAATAGTCCTATTTTAAATCAAGCCTCGATATAAGGAATTGCCCAATTTTCTATGGTTATGCCTTCAAGATTCATTAGATTCAGAATCCACCTAAAACCCAATCCATGAAAAAGTTTTTAATCTTCGCTTTCGCCTTCTCGCTGTCAGTAAGTATTCTACAGGCACAAGACCTATCCATTGAGGTCAGTTCTGAGAATGTTACCATGAAAATCGGGCAAACCATGCAACTTGGCGCCGCCGTGGTAAATGCTAAAGGCAAAAAAATCACCAATCGGGATTTCATATTTTTTTCGACTAATGCACGTGCCCTATCTGTAATAGATACCACCGGAATAGCTACTGCGATCAGGCACGGAGAATATGATGTGGTCGTGATCAGCCCGGGCGATCCTCAATTGAGATCGAATATTAAAGTCACTATTGCTCCTGCGGCTATCTCAAAAGTGGCGTTCGCTGATCTTCCTGCGCATGTCTATGCCGGAGTCAACATTCCATTAGAGATCAAAGTGACTGATGAAGCTGGATTTGATAGACCGGAAAAAGTGGTGACGCTCACATCTTCAGATGACAGTAAAGTGGGAATAGCTGCTTTCGATAAATTGATTGTAAAGGAAAAAGGCAAAGTAGTGATTACTGCATCTGTAGATGGTGTAGTGAAGAAGTTGGAAGTGAATGTCATTGAAAATCCCATCGTGGAGATCCGCCTAAAATCTGATAAAGTGGAAGGAAGATCCGGAGATGTTTTCACATTGGTAGCGTCGGCTATAGACAAAGATGGGAATGAAATCTCTGATGCTCCGATCAATTACTCTTTTACCGGGGAATCCTTTAATGTGTCTGCTGCTCCTTCTGGCCTGATTACCAAAGAAGGAAAGTTCGTGGCAGATGAGCCAGGACTTTATGTGCTGAATGCTACCTGTGGCTCAGCAGCATCTTCTGTAACTGTACAGGCAAACAATCGAAACATTAGCCGAAAAATTGATCTGATAGGTCAGGGATCGGTAAACAATAAACACACTTCTGACTTATGGGTTTGGGAAGGAGTGGATGGAAAAGACTATGCGGTGACCGGAACTTGGGGCTCAGACGGCACCGCTTATTTCTGGGATGTAACTGATCCTGCGGACATCCAATTGGTAGATTCAGTGAAAGTGGATGCTCGTACGGTGAATGATGTAAAAGTCTCTGAAGACGGAAAAATTGCTGTGATTTCCAGAGAGGGCGCATCCAATAGAAAAAATGGCTTGGTAATCATCGATGTCAGCAATCCAAGAGATGCAAAAGTAATCTCCGAATTCTCAGAAAATCTCACTGGAGGCGTTCACAACGTATTTATTTATAAAAATCATGTCTATGCACTCAGCGCAGGCCAAAAATACTATTCCATCAATATTGAAGATCCTGCTAATCCTAAAATCGTAGGAGAATTTGAATTGGATACGCCGGGACATGCTATTCACGATGTATGGATTCACGACGGAATAGCCTATTCCTCCAATTGGTCAGACGGCGTGCAGCTAGTAGATGTAGGAAATGGCATTGCAGGTGGTACCCCAGCTAATCCAGTTCAGTTTGCAAGTTATGCTTACCCAAGTGGATCAAATCATGCGGCTTTTCCTTACAAAGATGAAAAGACAGGGAAATTCTACGTAATCCTTGGAGACGAAGAGTTCCCCTATGGCTTAGATCCTGATGGACGCAAGCCTGGCAGAGCAGCTGGATTTCTTCACGTGATTGATTTCACGGATCTCAAAAACCCAAAAGAAGTTGCTTGGTTCCAGGTACCTTTTGCTGGCTCTCACAATTTCTGGATTGAAGACGATATCCTTTACGCAGCATTCTATAACGGAGGCGTTCGAATTGTTGATTTGAGCGGCGAGCTATTGGGAGATCTCAATCGTCAGGGACGTGAAATTGCTTGGATTGTACCTGAAGATCCGGATGGTTATGTAGCAAATGCTCCATTCACATGGGGAGCGCAACCGCACAAAGGACATATTTTCTATTCCGACTGGAACAGCGGTCTATGGTCTGCCAAATTGCAACCAATGGTACCTGAAAATGCCAAATTAGAAGAAGCTAAGTGAAATGCGCAAGACTCACATGACTCAATCCATTTTTAAAACAAGCATGTTTAGGTCACTCTTATTGGTCGCACTCATTACGTTCAGCTATGCTGCTAATGCACAGAATTACTACGTGTATGTAACCGCTGAGTCAGAGGATGAAGTTGCACTCATAAAGTTTGATGGAAAAAATGCGACTATAGAGAAAACTATTCCAGTAGGTGTTTGGCCTGCGGAGATCGAAGGGCCTCATGGAATAAATGTCAGCCCAGACGGTAAGTATTGGTACCTCTCACTTGCTCATGGCAATCCTTACGGAACATTATATAAATATTCAACTGCGACAAACGAGGTGGTAAGCGCAGTGAAATTGGGGCTTTTTCCAGCATCTCTTCAAGTGTCAAAAGCTACTGGACTTTTATACTGCGTGAATTTCAATCTTCATGGAGATATGGTGCCAAGTACTGTTTCTGTAGTGGATCCTGAGGAAATGATCGAGATAGATCGTATTGAAACTGGCGTGATGCCCCATGGCTCGAGAATCTCTTCGGATGGCATGTTTCACTACTCTGTAGGAATGATGTCTGGCGAGCTTTTCGAGATTTCTACCTCCAAACTGAAAGTGACTAGAACGTTAAATTTGGATGGAATGCCAGTTGAGAAGCCTGCAATAGGTGGAATTGATCATAGCAAGATGAATCATTCCAAAATGGGGCATGCGATGACTGCTGAAGCGGCTCCCATGTACCATAGCGACACCAAACCTACTTGGGCAATACCACATCCAACCAATGGCAAAGTGTATGTGGCAGGAAATGGTTCAGATGAGATTTTGGAAGTAGATTTGGAAAAATGGGAGATCACCAACCGTTATAAAACAGGCAAAGGTCCATACAATTGTGACGTTTCGCCGGATGGACGCTATTTGGTAGTCACGTACAAAGGAAGTGGAGAGACTGGTATTTGGGACTTGGAAAGAGGTGAAGAACTCCCACGAATTAAGAATACCCGCAAAGTGACTCATGGAGTGTCTATCTCTTCAGATAGCAAATATGCATTTATTTCTGTGGAGGGAATAGGTGGCGAACCGGGCACAATGGATGTAATCGATATCAAGAAGGCGGAAAAAGTAGCATCCGTAGACATGGGCAAACAAGCTGGAGGGATTATCTTCTGGAAGATGGAGTGAAAGCATGAGCTATTTTGATGAACTCAGAAAACAATAATTTAAACTTCTATTTACACCTTATGTTAAATTCCAAAACATCAACTTTTCAAACTGTTTTTAGAATCGTACTAGGAGCTTTTATGATCTTTGCAGCCATCGGACATTTGACTTACCAAAGAGAGGAATTTCAAGCCCAAGTTCCAAAGTGGCTTCCCCTGGGCAAAGACTTAGTAGTGATACTTTCTGGTATAGTAGAATTTGCACTGGGTTTTGGAATGGTTTTCTTATCAAAGCATAAAGTGAAAATCGGGATTGCTCTTGCCCTTTTTTATGTCCTAATTTTCCCAGGAAATATTGCTCAGTATGTAAATGGCAGCGATGCCTTTGGGTTAGATACAGATCAGAAGCGCTTAATCAGGTTGTTCTTTCAGCCTCTATTGATCGTTTGGGCACTTTGGTCAACTGGAGCCTTTAAAGTTCTTTTCTCTAAAAAAGCTTAGGCTTTATTCATCTCTGCATCACGAAATTCTGACCTAGCACTACTCCTGTTGTTTTAGAAATTTATATTCTATAAAAGCTAAAGAAATCTTCACTAAGCACCTATAGATTTTCCATTCCACAGAGAAGATTCTTAACTTAAAATTCGTACCCCCAACTCATTTTAACTATGAACAAATTCGAAAAACAATTTCAGAGAATACAGAAGGAAAAAGGCTTTATTGCTGCTTTGGATCAAAGTGGAGGCAGTACGCCAAAAGCCCTCCTAGGCTATGGAATTGAAGAAAATGAATACAATGGAGAAGAGGCTATGTATCTTCTAATTCACGAAATGCGTGTGCGAGTAATGAAAGATCCAAGCTTCACTGGAGATAAAATACTGGGAGTGATTCTTTTTGAAAAAACCATGAATGGATTTGTTGAAGATCTTCCTGTACCCGAGTTTCTTTGGAAGAAAAGCATTGTTCCATTTCTAAAAGTAGACAAGGGTCTTCAAAAAATTGAAAGCGGAGTTAAGCTCATGAAGGAGATTCCCAATCTTTCTGAGAGACTTCAGGATGCGAAGAGCAAAGGGATTTTTGGCACAAAAATGCGCTCAGTAATCTATGCTAAAGATGAAGCTGGGATCATTGAAATAGTAAAGCAGCAATTTGAAGTGGCAAAAGTCATTCTGGAAAATGGCTTAGTACCCATCATCGAACCAGAAGTGGACATCAAAGCTGACGGAAAAGTTGAGATAGAAACCATCCTAAGAGAAGCCATTTTATCTGAGTTGGATAAACTGTCTAGCGATCAAAAAATTATCCTCAAGCTTACCATACCCACTGAAGCTGACTATTATACAGAGCTGATTCAGCATGAAAACGTACTACGCGTTTTTGCGCTGTCAGGTGGCTATGATCTGGATCGCGCAGCACGAATGCTTACTGAAAACCACGGCATGATCGCCAGCTTCTCCCGTGCCTTACTGGATGATCTGAAAGTGGATCAAAGCACTGAGGAGTTTTCAAAAGAACTTTCTACCGCTATAGCGGAAATCTACAAAGCTTCCATCACCTAAAAATGATCTCCACCCAATCAATAAGTACTACTTTCCTTCTTGCGGAAAACTCATTTTTCTGATTCTATTTCGTTGCAGATACTGTGCTACTCTTTCGCCAAAGAGAATTAAAAATACCTTTGACTAGCTGGCACTGAAAATTTCACCTTGATTTCATGATTATTCAATAGGGAAGCTGGATGATCTCAGAAAGCAATAGGTGTGTACAGTGATTGAATAGAATTATCCATTTCTACAAAGGGAAAACCAGTCTATGGATAAAATTCATTTTGTCGACAACAGAGGGACTAACTACAAATGGGTAAGCATCAGGAACCCCCATTGAGCGATTTAGGCTATTGATTGCAAATGACATCGGCACCCAAGCTTTGAAAATATTATCAAAATCCATGACTTCATATGGATCAAAATCAATCGATCCACTTAAGCTTCCATCTTTCAATAGTGGGTTTACAGACATTCCAAAATAATAGGCTGTCTCCGCCATATCCATGATGTGTAGATAATGTGCCCAAGTCTCCGCCCAATCTTCCCAAGGATGTGAAGTCGCATATTGACTGATAAAATTACTTTGCCAATTAACTGGAGAACCATTCTGATAATAGGTTTTCAAGGCTTCACCATAATCAGCATGCTCATTCCCAAAAAGGTTTCGAAAATCATTCAGCACACGCTCATTTATAGCCACCAATCTATCCCAAAAGTAATGGCCTACCTCATGCCTGAAGTGTCCGATCAACGTGCGATAAGGCTCAGACATTTGTTTTCTCATCTGCTCCCGATGCACTGAATCTGCTTCCGAAAGTAAAATGGTAATGACTCCGTTGGCATGCCCAGTCATTATTTTTGAATTCCCTTGCTTGGAAATAAAATCAAAGCAAACGCCTGTTTCAGGATAATGTTCTTGCGGCGGAATAGGAAGCCCAAGCCGTTGCAATTGATAAATCAAGCGATGCTTAGCAACTTCTAGCTTTTGCCACTTTTGAAAGTTTTTGCCATCGGATAAATTGGGAATAGTCCGATTGAGCTCACACGCATTGCAAAATTCATTTTCGTTGGATACTGGCATGAGCCAATTGCATACGGCGAACTCCTTATTTTGACAGTATTTAAATACCTCTCCATTTCTATCTGCTATTAAGCTTGACGTCTCTGGCTCAAATGTCAGTATTTGTCTAGTAGCATCGTAGTACCCTGAGATGTGTCCGCACTTTTCACAACTGTCATTTTCAAAATATAAGGGATGAGAGCAATTACCACATTCAAAAATTTTCATATTGCCTTGATTCGTTAGCGTGTTGATGAAAGATAAGAAGAAGTTTAAGGCATCTTATTTCAGATAGGCATAAAGGTGTTGTGAGATTTGTCGCCGAGGCATAAAATTTAGTTGATACTTGCGCTATGTGATTGACAACATCACTGCTCATATACCTGAGGAATAAGCTCGTAAAGTAGTTTAATACGTGATGGCTACAGGAAAAGCGCTTGTGGACTTAGAAGGCTTAGCCTCATCCTGATTCACTTAATCTATATTCTGTGAAACACACATTGTTAGACCTAGCTGGAAGTACTTCAGACAATTTTTTGTCTTGTATATGTTATTCAAGCTGATTTGGAAGCCATTTTTTACAAATAGTTATCCCCAAATGGATAATGTCAGAAAAAGGTTAATATTTGCAAATCACTAGTTTCCAGTTATAACTTAACCCTTATTAATATGAAATATTTGAAGATCTTGTCTCTGATATTATTTTTCGGATTGGCGGCTTCACTTGAAAGCAGTGCACAGGAAGTTGGTCTTAGATTTGGTAATTTCTATGGAAACAACGTAGCTGTCGATGGTGTTTTTGCTTTGGGTCAATTCAGCAGAGTTCACGCAGACGTTAGTTTTGGAGGCAATGGAGTAGGTATTGATGCGCTGTGGGATTTCTTATATCGTCCTATTGGAAGCAGTGATTTCGATTACTATATAGGCGCTGGCCCATCTTTATTCTTGGGAGATCCTTTTGGCCTTGGTGCTGCGGGAGAAATCGGAATTGAATATGCATTTCCTGATGTTCCGATTGCAATCGGTTTCGATTGGAGACCCACATTGGTACTTGTTGAAAATACTAGATTTAATGTGGATCAGTTCGGGCTAAACATCCGATATGTATTCGGAAGAGTCACTGGCAATTAACTAATAAGAAACGTAAAGCAGGCCAAAAGCCTGCTTTTTTTAATATGCAACTTATCGTAAAGGGAAAATTTATGCTCGAAAGGTTTTATGGCAAGGGAGGCTGGACTTTTATAAAACTAACAGGAGAGATAATCATGACTGGGAAAGCCTTGGAGATGATGAAGATCTCCGATTCAATAAATGATTTCGCTTTTCAGGACAAACATCTCCTGCCTATGGGTAATGGATATGTTTTTTTTTACCAGTTGCCAAACCGATCAGAAAAGCCATTGGCAAAGAAGAAGGCGATCACGTAAAAATTAGATTTTTTAGAGAAGATATTCCAGAAAACTGCCGCAAGAGCTAATCGATTGCCTCCACGATGATCCCGGAAAGCTGGAGTTATTCGAAAACTTAACTTAAACCGAGCAGCAGCAGTGGATCGAGTTTATCTACAGTGTAGAGGACATGGATTTCAGATCCCTAAGAATCATCAAATTGTTCGATTCTTTAATTAATTAGCATCAAAATTCTATGATGATTCCAACAGTCGGCAAAATAGAACCAGCCGTATTTTCCAGATATTTCAGTTGATACCTAGTTGGATCAGTTGGATCCACCAACATATTTCCTTCCATATCTCTGGCCGCTACGAGTGATGGTGGCTGAGCAGCCTTGAAATTATAGGCATTTTGGATATCCACATACCAATTCAAATTCCATTTTTTGAAATAATATTTTTTGTCCAATCTCAAATCCAGTTGGTGAAATGCCTTCAATCGTATGGTATTAATTTGAGTAAAATTCAATATAGGCTGATTTCTCAAATCCCAGTTACTGATCAGGCTTGATTCTTCGAAATCATAAGGCGTATATGGTGTGCCTCCCAGAAACCTCCATCTCGCCCCTATTTCCCAGTTAGTACCAAATCGCTTCCCCGCCGTCAAACTCACGATAAACCGGTTGTCCCAAGAAGAAGCGATGTAGCCATCTGTATTAGGATTGGTAAATTCGCTACGAACCAAAGTAAGAGCGGCAATACCATAGAAATCATTAAAAAGACGCTGCTGAGCAAGCATCTCCAAGCCGTACGCTCTGCCCTCTGAGTTGGATTCCACCGCTTCATTTCCTATCACTCCAAAGTCAGCACCGAGATTTGCCAGAGAAATTCCATTTCGAACGGAGGAAGGGTAATTACTGTATTTCTTGTAAAAGGCTTCCGCAGTGAATCTTCTATTTTTCTCCGGAACCAACCATTCTATGCCTGCAATCAGCTGAGAATTTCGAATAAATCTCACATCATTCAGCTGATTGATCAGCTCTCCTGTGTTGTCTTTATAGCCTAAAACCGTGTAAGCCGGTTTCTGATAATAGATGCCTGCATTTGCCGTCGCAAAGAGATTTGGCTTCAGTTGATACGAGAATGAAATACGTGGACTCATCTGATTGAATGGGTTCTCAGCAGTTTTGCCAAAGTCTGCACCGTCCATTCTCACTCCTCCGGAAATCAATAAACGCTCATCATTGAAGTACTTGCTGGCAGAGACAAATCCTCCGTAAAGATTAAAATTTGATGTTGATTCTACATTGATCTCTTCGCCACTACTGGCAAGTGTCGCTCGGTCAAAATTCTTAATATAATACCTGGAATACTCATAATTGACACCATATTTCACTATAAATCCAGTCTTGAAAATGCTGTTTTCAGCTCGAAATTTATTCTCAGATTCTTGAGACAAGTAGTCGAAAAGTAAGTTGTCCTCGCTACTTTCATCATTGCCAGCATACTTTAACGCATGATTGTTGAGCATATTTCTGCTCAGCACAAAAGTCCAAAAACCATTTTCTCGAAATCGCTTCAATTTGACACCTGTTGCATAATTCCACTGATTCTGAACTGGAAGCACGTTCAAAAGATAAAGCCGGTTCTCTCGATCTTCGTCCGTCTCATTGTCAGGCACATCTTCATTCAATGCAAATTTATCTATCGCTCCTACGCCGATGAAAGTGAGTTCGGTTTTCTCATTTATTTTGGTCGTAGTTTTCAGCTGAAAGTCATTGAAGGTGGGTAGAAAAGGCAAGCCAATCAACTTGAAAAGGCCTTGTAAATAGGAACGACGGGCAGATAGCAGGTAAGTGGTTTTCTCACCAATCGGCCCTTCATTGGACAAGGTTAATTCTGAAGCGCCAACGGTCAGTTGAGTCGCCATTTTATCCCTGCGCCCTTCCTTGAGCTGAAATTCAAAGAAAGAGCTTAGTGCATCCATACGATTGGCAGGAAATCCCCCTGCGATCAGATCTACATTTTTGATCAGATTCACATTCAAAATCCCAACTGGACCACCAGACGAACCTTGAGTGGAGAAGTGATTGATCACTGGCACTTCGATCTCGTCGATAAAAAACTTATTCTCATTGGGCGCACCGCCACGGATCAAAATATCATTTCTGAAACTAGATGTACTAGCCACTCCTGGCAATGATTGAATTACTCTTGATATATCGCGATTCCCCCCTGGATAGCGCTCTATTTCATTAGCGTTGAGTTTCCTGACCGAAAGTGGTGTTTCCTCTGATCTGCTAAACTCCGAACTGACTACTACTTCTGAAAGCTCCGAAGCATCTTCCGATAGATCAAAATCCAACTGTACAGGCCTAGCCAAATTCACCTGAATTTCGAACTGGGTCTTCGTCTTAAATCCTACAAAACTCACGCGTACATTATACAATCCAGGAGGAACATTGGTGATTTCATATGCTCCGCTTTCATCCGAAATTGCTCCCAGATCAGTGCTCATTACAAGCACATTGGCAAAGGCCACCGGCTGATTATTCACCGGATTGGTGATTTTTCCGCGTATCACGCCTTGTGAAAAAACTTGGAAGGAACTGATTACAAGTGCTAAAAGCAGTAAAACTGTTTTCATTAAAATCCGATTGATTAGTATTGAGAATTTTTCACCCGCCAAAGTCTCCACCATGGTGTGCCAGGGGAATCATGATGCTCATAGTGATAGCCAAAGAAATAACAGGTGACAAATGCTAAAAAGTGATTTTTAGCTAGCGTTGTCGAATGATGTTTGTTGTCATTTTCTCCCTTGTGAGGACGATAGGTGCCAAAGTAAAAAAGCTGAAGTGTGGACAACACAGCTGGCACCATCCAGAATACTATTAGATTTTCCGTAGGGAGAAAAAGCTTCAAAATATTGAAGGTTCCAGCCATTAGGAGTATCTGCCAAATGGTGACATACTGTTTTATAAAACTGAAATACCAGACCAGAAAATTGCCTGAGGAATGGTAGTCAGGATCTTGATCCGTCGCTACGAAGCGATGATGCTCGTGATGCTTTGGAAATAGTCTGCTATAGAAATTATAGGAGAAAAGTAAGGCTGAAAACCATCCTATGGCTTTATTAAGTTTTTTGTTTGAAGACACTAAGCCATGCATTGCGTCATGCGCGGTGATAAAAAGTCCTGTGTAAAGGTGCATTTGAATCAAAACGCCTAAATAAATAAGCGGATCAGTCCAAGAAATCTGGTAATTCAAAAGAAAAATCAAGCTCAAAAACCAGAAGCCTATAACAGCCAAAGCAATCAAAATTCCTTTGGGGTCAATAGATGTATGTGTGATATCAGACTTCATACCAGCAATTTGTGAATGTTTTCTCAAAAAGTAAGAATCCTTTCCTTCACTTGCTCCATGAGCCACATAGGCGTGGAAGTTGCACCACATATTCCTATACGATCATTTTCGTGAAACCAATTTGATTCGATTTGATCCGAATTCGACACGAAATAGGTGTTAGGATTGGTCTCTTTACACACATTAAAAAGCACTTTTCCATTGGAAGATTTAGTCCCACTGACGAATACAATTCTATCAAACCTCGTGGCAAAATCCCTCAGTTCCTTATCCCGATTGGACACCTGCCTACATATCGTATCGTTGGTGTTTACTTCAATTCCGTTACTTTTGAGAATCTTATTTATCTCATAGAATTTATCCGTGCTTTTGGTAGTCTGACTATATAGCGTGATGTTTTTAGGAAGAGTCTTCAAATCCAATTCGGAAATATCCTGAAAGACTACTGCTTCGTTGTTTGTCTGACCAAGTAGCCCAATTACTTCTGCGTGCGCATGCTTTCCATAAATATAAATGGAGTCTCCCTTGTCAAATGAATTCTTAATTCTATGCTGAAGCTTCAGCACAACAGGACAACTCGCATCGATAAGAGTCAGATTATTTTTAATCGCAAGTTCATACGTAGATGGTGGTTCGCCATGTGCGCGAATCAAAACTTTCTCATCATGAAGATCTTTTAATATCTCATGATCGATGATTTTAAGACCTTTTCGTTTGAGACGATTTACCTCTTCATCATTGTGCACGATGTCACCGAGACAATAAAGATGTCCTGCCTCGTCCAGCATATCTTGTGCCATTTCGATCGCATAAACCACCCCAAAACAAAATCCAGAATGGGTATCTATTTGAACGTGAAGATTCTTCATAGTTTTATAATTTTAAGCTTCTTGAAATGTTTTCCTATTTCTGAAATATTCAAATAACGACACATTCATCAGGAGTAACGTCATGGAATAGATCGTGTCTTCTATGGGAACAGTCCATAGTCGAATCCCAAGGTTTTCAGCATTATTATAGATGACAACAGGCTGAGAAGTAATTCCTCCAGTCAAAATACCATTACAAATGATAAACGGAATCAGGTGCACCAAGTACGCGAATATAAACCTGCCCATGTATTTGTCTTTGAAAATCAACCAATGAACACCAAGTGCCAGTGCACCCACGAAGAAATTAACAGAGGTATACATTTTGTCTAGATTCAAAAATGCCAGGACAAGCAAAATCGGAATCATTGCAATGATGAAGGGTTTTGCCACCGGCTGAAAGATATCTTTTGGGAAAAAGTAAATCAATACTTCATAAATAAAAATGCATGCGAAAGGCACGGTAAAGAAAAACAACCATTCCTCAATCGGCAGCTGAAAAATGAATATTCCGAGTAAATACTTTTGATTGAATTCCCAAATTCCTATTACCGTAAACCAATGATCCCAGATCAGGAATACAGTGGCCGTAATGAGAAGAGCAGGAAATAAAGCGTACCATTTACTGGCATACCTGACTTTTGACTCAAAAGATCGTAAGAGGGGAAAAGAAATTGCAAATAGATTTACTGCCAAATACAGGTATTTTTCCATAGTCAGCTTAAACCAAGTTTACTACCGAAGTAAGTTCCAATAAGCAGTACAAATTTCTGAGAGTTAGGGATTCTGACTCGCTCGTTTGTGATCTTGGCAGCAGAAAGACCTTTGATTTTATCGAACAATTTCTGGTAATATAAGTAAGCTACTTTGACTCCAAGTTTTGCCCCATCTGGAAGTTTCCCAATACCAATTAATGCCTCGTCGAAATCCTTCTGAATATCAGCTTCGATCAGCATTTTGGCAGATTTATCAAATAACTCAAAAGAGACTCCGGGGAAATACACTCTTCCAAGCTCTTCAAAATCGCTTTTAATATCGCGAAGGAAATTCACTTTTTGAAATGCCGAACCAAGCATTTGGGCTGGTCTTTTCAATCGTTTATAGGTGGCATCGTCTCCCTCCACGAATACTTTCAGGCACATTAAACCTACCACTTCTGCCGAACCATAAATATACTCTTGGTATCGACTGTCGTTGTAGGTACTGAAATCCAAATCCATTGCCATACTTTGGAAAAAGGATTCGATCAGATCCAAGCCGATGTCATATTTATCAACCATCAACTGAAACCCGTGCAAAACAGGGTTTAGCGAAAGTCCAGACTCAATAGCCCTATACGTTTCATATCTGAAATCAGCCAGTAATTTGGCTTTGTCATACTCATGAAAAGTATCTACAATCTCATCTGCATAGCGCACAAAACCATAGATGGCATAAATCGGCGCATGGAATTTCTTGTCCAAGGTTTGAATTCCAAGCGTAAAACTGGTGCTGTACCGCTGCGTGATCAGCTTCCCACAGTCTAAACTCGTCTGGTCAAATAACTCTTTTGCATCCATGATATTGAATATACTTAATTACTACGAATTTTCCCGGATCACCTCTTTTGCAACTACATAGCCAGAAATCAGCGAAGGTGGCACGCCCGGTCCCGGAACGGTCAGTTGACCTGTGTAAAACAGGTTTTTTACCTTTTTGCTTTTTAGCGAAGGCTTTAGTAGCGCCGTTTGCTTCAGCGTATTTGCCAGCCCATAGGCATTCCCTTTATATGCATGGTAGTCAGACTTGAAATCCGCATGTGCATAAGAGCGTTTGAAGACGACATGAGAACGAATTTCTTGTCCGCTGATCTTTTCCAGTCGATCCATAATAATCCCATAATATTTCTCTCTAGTATCCTCAGAATCTTCTAAATCCGGCGCCAAAGGAATTAGCAAAAACAAGTTTTCCATCCCTTCAGGGGCAACTTTCTCATCTGTTACCGAAGGAACACAGGCATAAAATAACGGAGCTTCTGGCCATCTTGGATTGGTATAAATTGCATCTGCATGCGGACCAAGTGGTTCGTCAAAGAACAAATTATGGTGGCGTAAGTTTTCCAGCTTTTTGTCAACACCTAGATAAAAAAGCAAGCTAGAAGGCGCAAGCACTCGCTTATCCCAGTATTCTTCGCTGTAATTACTGTATAAAGGATTGACCAGATGCCTATCCACATGATGGTAATCAGCTCCAGCAATCACAACATCTGCTTTGATTTTTTCTCCAGATATTAGTCGGATTCTTTTTGCTTCACCTCGCTCGATTTCTATCTCTTCTACCTCGGAATTATATCTTATTTTCACTCCTTTTTCTTCTGCCAGAGTCACTAAAGCCTTGATTATCTCGAACATCCCGCCTTTGGGATACCAAGTGCCCAAAGCAATATCAGCATAGTTCATCAGACTATAGAGTGCTGGGATATTCTCTGCCGTTTCTCCGAGGAAAAGCACTGGAAATTCCATTAAACGAATGATTTTCTCAGATTTAAAAAATTTGCGAACGTGGCTAGACATGGATTGAAAAATATCCATTCGCATCACATCCTTCATCAGTGCCAAAGAGGCAAACTCCATCAGTGATCTACTCGGTCTTTTGACCAAATCGTGAATTCCTACCTGATATTTATATTTTGCTTGCGCCAAAAACTTATCTAAGTGAGCAGCAGCCCCAGGCTCTATTTGCTCGAGCATTGCTTTGAATTCATCCAGATTTGCGGGAATGTCAAGAATATCATTCTGGCCATAAATCACCGAATACGATGGATCAAGGCGTATGAGGTCGTAATAATCAGATGGTTTTTTGTCAAAATGTGAAAAATAATCTTCGAATACGTCAGGCATCCAATACCAACTAGGTCCCATATCGAAGGTAAATCCCTGACTTGAGAACTTCCTTGCTCTGCCTCCAGGCGAATCATTTTTCTCCAAAAGCGTCACCGAAAAATTGTTGGTAGCTAGATGAGTTGCGGCAGATAGGCCAGCAAATCCAGAACCTATCACCACCGCGTGTTTTTGCTTCATCTAATTAATTTATGTGTTTATAAACACTCAAATCCTCTTTGAGATATTTACGAGCAATATGAATTCTATTTTTCACAGTTCCAATAGGGATACTGAGACGATCAGCAATCTCATGATACTTAAATCCTCTATAATAAAGCAAAAACGGCGCGCTGAAAATATCATCTAACTTGTCTATAGCTCGGTAAATATCATCCATCGCAAAGTTTCCATGAGCAGCGTTCTCTACTATACTCGCACTGGAATTAATATAGTGAAGATTATCTGTAGTATCTACAAAAGTGGCACGTCTTACCATTTTTTGGTAATTCGTAATAAATGTATTCTTCATGATGGTATAAAGCCACGCTTTCAGATTAGTGCCTTCGGCAAATTTATTCTGGTTAGTGTATGCTTTTACCATTGTGTCCTGAAGCAAATCATTCGCATCGTCGAGGTCTCTAGTCAACTTCATTGCAAATGGCTTCAATACACCTGAGAGTTGGTTAAGCGAGTAACTGAATTCAATTGATGTCATGGCCTAGTCTTTTTGTTGAATCAAATATATTATTTGTTAAACAAAATAACAAGAAACCGTTTAATTATTATTCAATATTATTAAACAAAATAAGTTACCTGGATCATAATTATACTCAATCAATGCCTTTAATCTTAATTCTGGGCAAAAAAAAAGTACTCACACGGAATACTTTTGTTTAATAAATTTATAATAATTCTAAACAGTTTGCTTCTCCATTTGAACAAGAACGTTCTTGATTTCCTTTGCATACGTCAGCAAACGGATATTTGAAGGTATGTTAAGTGATTGTTCTAAGGCTTGTAATCCAGATACAAATATTTCGGATTTTGCAAATTCCTTCCCCAGCATATTCAGGTAGTCCTGAACTTTATCTCCTGTTAGCGAAGAGGTAATTACAGTTAGCAGAAAATCTGGCTTTTGGGTTCTATAAACTGAGATAAGATCCGCTTTGGGAGTACTTTGACCTAAGTAGATAACTTTGTGCCCGTACTTTTTGATAAGATAGGAGCTGAAAAGCAATGAAAGCTCATGCAATTCTCCTTCCGGAAGGAAAAGCATAAAGGTCTTTCCAAGACTATTGCTCAATTCTCCGTCTATGGCAACTATGAGTTTCTGACGTATGAGATTGGATATAAAATGCTCCTGTGCAGGACTTATTGAACCTGTTTGCCAAAGGACGCCGATCTTAGTAAGAAACGGATAAACCACATTCAGCACAGTATCCTCAAAACCCATTTTTAAGATAATGGTAGAGAGGACTTTCTCAAATCTATCCTCATCCATTTCTATCATGCAGATCGTGAGTGCCTGAATCTGATCATTGTAATCCAGAGACCGATCCGTTAGTTTGATGATCTCCTCAGAAATATCAACAGGGCTCATAGCTGCAATTTTGCTGATTTTGAACCCATTGGAATTCAGCACAGCCACATTCAGGATCAGTTTCAAGTCAGCATCGTCGTAATAGCGAATGTTAGTATCTGTCCTCTTGGGACTAAGTAGATTGTAACGCTGCTCCCAGATCCTAAGCGTATGCGCTTTGATCCCAGATAACTGCTCTAGATCTTTTATCGAATAATTGCTCACCTTTTTGTTTTCTTAAAATATTTATTTGGAATTAAAAAAAGACCGAATGATACCGCTCCGTCTTTTTTTCTACTAAAATGATGCGCTTGGTGAGCATTGAATATTTCTTTCAAAAAACCTCCCCTAGGTCGATCAAGCCACTTCACTCGGCTATGAATCAGTACATCGTGTAGAAAGAAATACAGCATACCATATCCGCTAATCCCTATTCCCATCCAAAATCTGTAATCCAACTCCTCCACTCCCAAGAATATCAACACAATGGCAATACTCCCAAACAAAAGTGAAAAGAGGTCATTCAGCTCAAAAAACGATTCTGAATACTCGTGATGCGTTTTATGAATCATCCACAAAGGCCCATGCATCAGGTATTTGTGAATCGCCCAACCAGACAATTCCATCAAGACAAATCCCAAAATAGTAAACACAATCGCTTCTATCATTTCCATAGCAACCTTAGCCGTTTCTTTTTGTTTTAAAATCAATTTATTTCACACACTTTATGAAGAGAAAATATCAGAGCTCCAGTGTGAAATTAAGAACAGTGAAGAATAGAATCATCGCTACCAGCACAAAGACCGCAAGTGGATTCCCTTTTTCAAAATTACCTTTTCTGTAAATAAAATGAATCAAAAAGGCTACTGCAAACCAAGTCAAGTAATTGCTTGGAGGAATAATCTCAAACTTCCAATACCACATATCCAAAGCTACTGCCACCGGCTCCATAATGTAATCTATTACGATCATCGCAGTCGCACCAAGCAAAGCTGCATAGAAATCATTATCTGTTACCTTTTGAAAAATCGACCCCGTCAGATAGACCAAAATAAACCAGTTTATACCAATCACTATCGGAACTTCCCAAAGCATTGGCCCAAGCGTAGGGCCATAAACATAATCTCCAAAAATATAGCCAGTATGTATGCCGATGACCTCAGCTCCGAAACCCAGCCAAAATGCCGCCGCCGCAAAGATCGGAAAGGCCTCACTCCAACCTCGGTGAAATCCCAAAAGTAAAACCAAAGTAAGTAGCTGTTGGACTGGCGTAAGCATCAAAAAATACGCTCGGTATTCTGGCAAACTCAAGCCAATAGCTCCGACTGCGTACACAGCTACAACTACGATTTTCGCAATGATCACTTGTTTATTCTGTGCCTCTGGGGGAGCCTGGGCTATTTTATGCATGTTTTGAAAAGCTTTGGGAGAAGTAAATTCAGTTTTTGTGTTTTGATTCCTAACTTTGGAATCACAAATCTGTTTGCAAAAAAACGAAATTTCAGCCAAAATCCCCCGATATGATTCTTTACAACATCACTTTCACCATTTCCAATGAGATCGAAGAGGATTTTGTGCCATGGATGAAAAACACCCACATCCCTGATATTTTCGCCACCGGCCTATTTACAGAGCACAAATTCTTTAGATTATTGAATAGCCCTGATGACAACGTGACGAATTACGCTGTCCAGTTTTTTGCAGAGAACACTAAGAAACTGATAGAATACGAAAGCCGATTTGCACACCAATTACGCTTTGAGACTCAGGCTAGATATGGCGAGAAGGCCATCCCATTCCGTACGCTGATGGAGTCGGTGGATTAAGAGAGCCGCTACTCGCTAGTTACCCTCTTGCAGGACTGCCAAACCCATTCCATCCATAACCCCCAGCTTCGCCGGGCGTTATGGATGGTTTCAATCCTTCGGGTTTTTTTGAACGAGTACAAAGAGACTTCCCGTAATTTTAAAGAATTCCAAAACCAGTGATAGTAACTAGGGATTATACATTACAAATAGCAGAGTCAGTGGCTTGTGAAAATATCCCTGCTATTATTTCACCAACTCCGTCCCGATAGCTTCCGCGGAGGAAAATACGTTCAAGCTAGTTTCGCTAATGCAAGTAGATGTGGGAGACTACTTGTTGCAACTCTTCGGATCTTTTAAACTACAAACACCTAATGAACTGGTAAACGCTAATCTAAGCCTCCACCAAACTTGAATTGCACATCGCGAGTATCTGTTAAAGAATTGGGAATCCGTACTTTAGTGAAATCTGTAGATTAAGAAAACTTAACTAAGCACTCTTCCTATTTTTCTTTATTTTTCATTCTTAAACTTTTATGGAATGAAAAAACTCCTCTTATTATTTTGTATTCCTCTATTTTTTTCCTGCGAAGATAAAGACAATTCTGAAAACTCGATTCCTGAAAATATCCTGAAAAACTTTTTTCTTTCCGTTGATACCTTAGTGATCGATGTGGGTGAAGAACTCTTTCATCCTGGGAGTTATTACCTCCAAGATTTCAATGAAGATCTGTCCAAAGGCTATTTCTTTTATCCCGAAAATGAAATCCATGAGATCGATCTGAACAAAATGGAATTAGTAACAAGGCATGTCTTCGATGAAGATGGTCCAGACGCAATTCCTGATTACCTCAATTACATGCAGCTGCTTCCAGATGCCGAGGTCTTCTTCGGCAATTATGCTCAAATGGGCGTCTATAAAATCACTGGTGAAAAAGTGATTGGCTATAAAATGCAACCCGAAAACGTCGAGGGAATTCCCAATGATGCAGGCTATTCCCTGACCAACTCCCTTCATATAAGCCCAGATAAGTCAACCATCCTCAGCCTTCCAAATACTTTTGGAGAACCTATAGAAGGCCTTGCGGTCATCAAAGGAGCGGAAATGAGTGCGAAAATCTTGGAGCTACCTGCTTTGGAGCTGTCTACCGACTTCCATATCGTATTCAGACAAGGAAATGGAGCTTCGGCAACGGGTGATTACCAGCAGATCCAATTCCTGAATGATCGATTCTTTATCTACAGCGGCGCCACCGCAGAGATTTACTCCTACGACTGGAAAATAGATTCCCTCCAGCTTCACAGCTTTCCGCACCAGCTAGTTCCACTGACCAAAACTGGCGACGTCCCCAAAAACATAGACTCAAGAGAAGCCTATCAGGCTGCTTCCAGAGACCTTCACAAACAGATTACCTATGGTAAATTTTATTGGGATGAGACCAGAGAAGCCTACTTCCGCTTTGGGGATATGAACTGGCAGTACAGTGATGAAGGTAAGTCTGTCAGTTCAGACGTTTACCTTTTTTCTTATGACAAAGACTTGAACTTGACCGGAGAAACGCAGGTAGATGGAATGAAATTCATGCCTTATGGCTCTTTTATGAAAAACGGCAAACTACACATGCAATGGGTGCTAGGTGAGAACCCGGCATTTATTCAGTACACTTTTAACTTTTGAACACCATGAAAAAACTCCTTACAATTTCAGTTCTAGCCTTACTTGCTGCCTGTGGAAACAAAGAATCTGAATCCTCCGAACCAGTAAATATCCTGGAAAATCTAACTTATTCTGTGGATACAGTGGTAGTGGATCCCGGAGAGGAAATCATTAATCTCAATTACGGATTGGGGAATTATTCCTTGAGCAAGGATCACCAGCAGCTATACAAGTTTGATGAGACCATCTACCAGATGCAAGAAATCGACCTGAATAAACTAGTGCTCACAGCCAGCTACCCTTTTGAAAAAGAAGGACCTAATGGATTAAATCCCTATATGGGAATAATGACAGGATCATCAGATGGCTATTTCATTTTCAACAGTCATACTAAAATCGGAAAATTTTCAAAGCCCGGCGAACTATCACAAGACTTTGATTATTCCATAGATAAGCTAACTGGAGGGGAAAATCCCAAAGGCAATATGCTTTCTCAATTTGCTTTTATGAACGAAAAACAAAAAGGATTTTTCTTGGAGACTAATTTTAGCGATCCCGTTTTCAACCTAATTACCATCAATTTTGCAGAGGAAAATTCTAAAGTTATCGACTTGCCTGAGATGGACAGAACCCATGATTTTAGAATTGTCTCTGATGAAAATGGCTATAAAATGAGTTCCAATCAATTAGTTACAGTACAAACTATCAATTCCAAAGTTTATGTCGCCACCTCTGTGAGCAGTGGCATTTACCGCTATGATCCCGTGCTGGATAGTCTGGAATACATCACTTTCCCACTTACCCTGACAGCGACCGAAAAGACCAGGAAAATCAAAAATGAAGTTTCCTCCGCAGAAGAGCGAAAAGAGCAGAATGTTTTGATAAATTCTGAGGTAGGGTTCAAGGAACTGCTTTGGGAGGATCAATCGAAACGGTTCTTCCGCTTCAGTTCTATTAGGCTACAGAACAATGACCCAGAAGCTACTCCTAAAAACGAAATCTATCTCTCTGCATTTGATCCTGAATTAAAGCTAATTGGTGAGCAATTGCTTGAAGACCTCACTACCATCCCTCAATATCCCTTCTTCAAAGAAGGCAAGCTCTGGTCCTATGTCAATGTAGAAGACGAGCTGGGCTTTACGGTATTCACTTTTAATTTCTAACAAACCATGAAAAAACTACTACCCCTAATATCCCTTGTCCTTCTCGCTGCATGCAGTGAAAAAGGCGAATCTGAATCGAACGAATCTGGAAACATCCTTGAAAAAATGACTTACACCGTGGATACGGTGGTGGTAGATCCTGGCGAGGAAATTATTGACCTTTCTGGAGGAATGAGACTTTCTAACCTCTCAGACGATAAGGAGAAACTTTATCTTTTTACCCAAAAGGAGCATCAAGTCGCAGTCATCAATCTAGACCAATTAGAGTTGGTAGAGTTTCTGACCTTCGAAGTGGAAGGTCCCAATGGGATAGGTCAATATGTCGGAACCATGCAGATGCTGGATGGTGAAAAATTTTTACTATCGAGTTTCCAGACTTCTGGGATATTTGATAGAAATGGGATCAAAACGCAAGACCTCATGCTTAAACCACAGGATTACTCAGGAGTGGAGGTTGAAGGCGAAGCTCCGATGAACTATAAACTGACGCAGTCTGCGGATGGCAAGCGGCTTTTCTCACTTCCTGGAGATTTTATGGAAGGATCAAGAGATTTGGCCATTTTGGATCCTAGTAATAAATCAGGAAAGGTAGAAGATATACCAGCAATGGATAAGGCTGCAGAATTTAGAATTCTTCTTCAAAGTACTGACATGATGTCTATTTATGTGGAAGATGTCAACCTACAAGAATTCGATGGCCAGCTTTACATCAGCACTTCAGCAACGTCTGACATTTACCGCTATGACTATCAGCTTGATTCGTTGCAGCTTTTTCATTTCCCACATCAGTTAGTGCCACCAGCCAAAACGGGTACGATCAAAAACAAAGTTTCTTCTGAAGAAGAATGGAGGGCCGAAATGGAAAAAGCATCAAGCCAGGTTGGATTTGAGAAAATGATGTGGGATGACAGCAGCAAGCATTTCTTCAGATTCGGTAGAAAAATGCTTCCAAAAGCAGATGAAGAAGCTCCTGCAAAAGCTGAAGTCTATCTATTTACATACGATGCTGATTTGAAGTTGATCGGTGAAAAACTTTTGGAAGATTTAGATCAAGTTCCTTCCTCTCCCTTCTTCAAAGACGGCAAACTTTGGTCTTCTGTCAATGTCGAAGACGAGCTGGGCTTCGTAGTATTCACTTTTGATTTTTAATTTAACTATGAGAAAACTAATCCCACTTCTAACCCTTATTATTCTTGCCGCTTGCGGTGAAAAAGGTAGTTCTGAAAAATCTGAATCGGGCAATATTCTCGAAAATCTGACCTATTCGGTGGATACTGTCGTGGTAGATTCCAAAGGAGAAATAATCAATCTGAAATACGGAATGAACTGGTTTGATCTATCACCAGATTCCAAATCACTTTTCATTTATGATTATGATCAAACACTTTTTCAAGAAATCGATCTAGAACAAATGGTGCTCAAAGGCACCTATCCCTTTGAAAAAGAAGGACCAAATGGGCTCGGAAGGAGTTCCTACTTTCAGGTTTTGCCCGATGGCACATTGATGATCCCAACTTTTCCGAACTCAGGCATTTACAATCTGCAAGGGGAAATCCTTTCAAGGATGACTTTAAAGCCTGAGGATATCGAAGGGGTTGATGCTCCAAATCCTTTCGCATTGATATATGAGATGCTAATTGATCCCAAGACTGAAATCCTTTATTCCTTGCCAGGAGACTTTATTAAAGGGGTAAGAGATCTTGCAGTGATCGACTCAAAAACCCAAAAAGGGGAAATTGTCAAACTCCCCGAAATGGAAAAGGCGGAAAATTTTAAGATTTTCTGGAATTCAGGTAAGGGTGGATCAATTCAGACAGAGAACTATTCTTTAGATCTTATTGATGACAAATTATTCATCACCTGCACAGTAGGAAGTGGAATTTATGTCTATGACACCAAGACTGATACTTTGGAATATGTCGATTTCCCGCACAAAATAATCCCAACTGAAAAGTCCGGAGAAATCAGAAACGATGTGACTCTTGAAGAGGATTTTTGGGAGGAGCTGAAAAAAGTAGTCTCTCAGGTTTCATACAAAGAACTCTATTTGGACGATGAAACCTCGCGCTTCTTTAGACTTGCCGGCAGATCCTTTTTTGGTGAAAAACGAGGTGATCCGGCAACGTATGAAAATTATTTGCTGATGTACGACCAAGATTTAAGCCTACTCGGAGAAACCAAACTAGATGGACTTGATAAACCTCTTAACAGCTATTTCTTCAAAGA
>Ga0105054_10001285_pt1 | contig 41209 bp, 40 predicted proteins | sample BON02_FD_78091 | JGI IMG/M metagenome (GOLD analysis project Ga0105054, IMG submission 78091) | Freshwater microbial communities from Lake Bonney liftoff mats and glacier meltwater in Antarctica - BON-02 (megahit assembly) | ecosystem: Environmental > Aquatic > Freshwater > Ice > Glacier...
CTGCCTGATATAGCAAATCGTTTGCCTCATTCCAGAGTAAATCCTTGGTAGCCTGATCGAGCGTGCGTTGAGCCAGACGCATCTTCACTACAGCCAAATTATTGTACGGTATGACGGATCTAAACAATTCTGTCATTTTGCTATAGATCTTCGCCTTATCCTCAAGTCTAGGAGACGCCTCTCCGGCAATTGCCCAGTCGGCCATGTCGAGGTCTGAATTTACGGCGTTTTCGTTCAACGCTTTCTGAAGAACAGCCGTCTGAGATTGATTAAGTCCCGGAAGTGGTTTAGCTACAACTTCAATTTTTGCAGCCCGCAGACTTGGAAATAAATCGCTGGCAACCTGATTGAATCCCGAAATCTTTCTTAATGCCTGAGTTTGGGACTGGTAGTCTGATCCATCTAACAAAACAGCATAGTATAGGTCTTTCCTTTGAGAGGAAAGCTTTTCATATCCTCGCAACTGTAATCGAAAATCGAACCAGTCATTCCATCTTGATTTGATTTCTGTCAGACTGTCTCTAAGTGAAATGTTGGACTCACCAAGCAGGTATTTTACCGCCTCTGCTCTATCCATTCCAAGTTTGCTACTGCTACCTTCTATAGTTTCGGGAGATTGAGTCCCCGTTATTCTAAAGGAAACTATAGATGAATTTTCAGTCAAAAAATCCTTCAAATCAGCAATAGCCTGCTTATTTGCTGCATTCATCTTTATAGAAGAAGAACCTCCATCAAACTTGATCAGAAATTCCTTTGAACGGGAAAGATCCGCATCCATAACTCCAGTAGAAATAAATAGTCCTACTTGAGGAATTGGCTCATCTGGATTCACGTTCCCTATTTTTGCTAGCAAAGGCGTGGTAATGACCCCTCTTGCAAGAATCTTTTTTTGGAATGATTCTGTTTGAGCTTTCTTTCCCGGAAAAAACTGTACTTCCAAATATGCCCCTTCCATCCAAGGCTCATAGGCCAGAATGAAGGATTTTTTATACGAATAGTCCGAAACGTTCTTGCTCAACTCAAAATTATCGAAGAGGATAAAATTCTCTGAAGATTTAAAAAGTAACTTAATTTTAGGATTTCTAGGGCTAAGAGCAGACTCGATAGGGATTGTGCCCGTCACTTCAAAGCGAACTGAATCTCTATAGAACTCCAACTTACCTGGAGTAACTGTGGCATCTTTCAAAAAATCGGTCTCAGGCACTAGTATTGAACTACAAATAAGCGGCAATAACACGACTAACAACAACACTGGTTTCTTCTTAAACAATCGGTCTATCATCTTATATATTAATTCACGAGACTTTTTCCTAAATTTACCGCAACGAAAACACCTATTACTATGGAAAAGCTGAAAATATTCTTCGAAGAAAGAGCATTTGGGGTTTGCTCACGCTTGGGTGAAAAGCTCAACTTCCCTATTGACAGCATTCGTTTATTCTTTATATATGCTTCATTCGTTACGATGGGCTCGCCAGTGATCTTATATGTAAGCATGGCAATGTCCATGAAAATCAGAAAGTTCTTTAGAAAAAAGAACAATCCAGTTCTATTTGATTAAAGCTGGTCGAAGGTTTTTCTACCTAAAATCTTCCAATTCCAAAAAATCAGATCGGCTTTTCCCTTTCTTAATACCTCCACTCTTCCATCCAATTCAGGATGGAATTTTTCTATTAATTTCTTTTTTAACCTAAAGTCTCGGTAAGCATCCACTATTGCTTTCGAAAACTCCTTCTTTCCCTGGCTAACAAAACTTAACGCTGCCAAATGCTCTAACAAAGATTTGACCACAAAAATCTTGAAAAACCTGAATGACGTCTCGTTCTTATAAATCATGCTAAGGCTATTCCGAATATTCAAATACATTTTCTTAGGACTAGCTCTATCCAACGTAGCCCCACCTAGATGATATACTTCTACTGAACCAGTGTAGCCTATTTTCCAACCCGACTTTCGCATCCGCCAGCAGAGGTCTATCTCTTCCATATGTGCAAAAAAATCTGAGTCAAAGCCCGATAATTGATGGAAAACTGTCCCATTTACCACCATGCATGCACCTGAAGCCCAATCTACTTCGATAGCATCATTGTAGCTCCCAATATCTTTCTCTACACTATCCCAAATCCTGCCTCGGCAATACGGGTAGCCATAAGCATCCAAAAATCCTCCTCCTGCACCCGCATAGTCAAACGTATCTCTTTCTTTCCATGAAAGAACCTTTGGCTGAAGTGCAGCATAATCTGGGTGAGCTTGCATCCAGCTGATCAGATTCGAATCCCAACCTGCCGTCACTTCCACATCGGAATTGAGCAGTATGTAGTAATCGTATTGACCCTTGATCTGTAAAAGTCCTTTGTTATATCCACCAGCATAACCGAAATTCTCGGAGAGTTTGATAAGCTGAATCTGAGGATAAGACTCTTTTAAAAAATTAATCGAGCTATCCGAACTCGCATTGTCTATTACCAAGATGTCATACTTAGTATGCATACAAACAGAAGGAAGAAATGTCTTCAGCATTTCTTCCCCATTATAATTCAGTATCACGATGGCGCAGGATCTCATCCAAACATTCCGCCTAGATCCATTCCCGGGATATTTGGCATCATGCCTTCAGTAGCTGATTTCATCTCGGCTTTGATTTTTACCTCGATAGCTTCCATTGCAATATTCGTGGCAGCTACGGTCAGATCACTTAGCATTTCCTTGTCATTCGGAGAAAGCAAAGATTCATCAAACTCGATGCTCACCAACTTCCGATCACCATTCACAGTTACTTTCACCATTCCTGCACCTGATTCACCAGTAGCACTTAAGTAAACAAGTTTCGCCTGTGTCTCCTTAATTTTCGCTTGGGCTTCTTTCACTTTGCCCATCATGCCCATTATATCAAACATATTTTTTTATTAAAATCTTCTCACTGATTGTGATTTCTAACTTATTTTAATCGCTCAATTGCCTCGGCTAAACTTACAGATTCTTGAGTTCCTGATTCTAGATTTTTCAAAGCAATTACATTCGCCTCTATCTCAGTATCCCCACATATTCCCACAAAAGGAATGCTCTTTTTAGAAGCGAACTCGAGCTGTTTTTTCATTTTGGTCAAATCAGGATAAAGTTCTGCTTTGATTCCAGCTGCTCTGAATTTCTTCAGTAAGCCCAACCCATAAATAAAGCCTTTTTTGTCAAAGTGGGTCAACAATACTTTCGTGCTCTGAACACTATCCTCTGGAAATAAACCCAGCTCTTCCAGTACATCATACAAGCGATCTACTCCAAACGAAAATCCAACGCCAGACATTCCCGAAAGGCCAAAATTTCCAGTCAAGTTATCATATCGACCACCTCCACTGACGGATCCAATCGATACATGGTTCACTTTTACTTCGAAAATTGCACCAGTATAATAAGAGAGTCCGCGAGCCAACATAATATCCAAATCCACAAAATCCAGGTTTTCACCCATCCTTGTCAGGATTTGTAAAACATCTTCCAATTCGCTCACGCCCTGAAGACCAACTTCACTAGTTGCTAAGAACTCTTTCAGAAACGCTAATTTCTCCGCGTGATCAGCTTGCAAGTTCACCAGTGGGGCAAGCTTTTCTATTGAATCATTAGCAAAATCATGCTCACTCAATTCTTCTTTGACTTTATCCCAGCCGATCTTATCCAGCTTATCTATGGCTACGCAAAGTGACCCTTCTTTTCCAGCTTCACCTATCGCTTCAGAGATTCCAGTAAGGATTTTTCGGTTGTTCAACTTGATGCTGTAATCGGTCAGTTTCAATTTCTCGAGAACAGATCGGATCATCAGCACTATTTCTGCTTCACAAAGCAAACTATCAGTACCCACCACATCAGCATCACACTGATAAAACTCACGGTATCTGCCTTTTTGGGGCCGATCTGCACGCCACACCGGTTGAATCTGGAAACGCTTGAATGGAAAAGTCAAGTTATTTCTATTCATCACCACAAAGCGGGCAAAAGGAACAGTCAAATCATAGCGTAAGCCTTTCTCAGAGACCTTTGTCAGTGTTTGCTTATAGCCGTTTTGTAAATCTTCTTCGTCTACATTTTTCAGGTAATCACCACTATTCAAAACCTTAAACAGCAGCTGATCCCCTTCATCACCATATTTTCCAGTCAGCGTACTCAGGTTCTCCATAGCAGGAGTCTCTATCTGATTGTAGCCGAAAAGCTGAAAAGTCCCTTTGATCGTATCTAGGATATAGTTTCTTCTGGCCATCTGGATGGTTCCGAAATCTCTGGTTCCTTTTGGCAGACTTGGCTTTTGCATGGAGTGTTTATTGGTGATTAGCTGCCAAATTTATTCAAAAAAAAGGAAACCCGCCCTGATATCGATAAAGTCGAATAATTAAATCTTAAATTATTTTAGGCTGAAAAGAAATGTTTATTTACTTTTGCGACTCGTTTTGAAACAATACTATTAAAAATATACGACCATGGCAGTTACTACACTGAAGAGAAAACTTAAACGAAAAAGACAATCTCAGACCACACGTGTGATTAAGATCAAGCAATTGACTGCTCAGCCTATAATCAGAAACGTGGACGTTGAAGAGCTTAAGAAGTCTTTCGCGAAATAATATTTATTTCTGCAAAAACGTGTAAGGCGATCAAATGATCGCCTTTTTTTGTTTACGGTTTTTGAAGATTTTAGACGTGAGACACAAGACAATAGAAAACATCAGCTAAAACTGAAGATTGTCCCAACTGAGACTGAGATAAAACTGGACTACCTCTCACTTTTCACATCTTACAATTTTTACAACTTACTAGAGCTATAATAAACTCCTTACAAAACCTTCCCTCTCTTCCCCAATTCTACTACTCGGAGATTTTTAATTTGACCGGCCTCCAGATCAAACAACAACATCGTCCGCATCACATGAAAACCATGCTGCCCTATAGCTCCTGGATTCATATATAGACAATTCACAGTCTTATCAAATTCCACTTTACATATATGAGAATGTCCGCAGATAAATAGATTCGGCGCTGAAGCTTTGATTTTTGCTTTGATACCAGTAGCGTAGCGGGGAGGTTTACCCCCGATATGGGTCATCAGCACTTTTACTTCTTCTAAGGTAAATTCCTGCCACTCGGGATAAGTTTGCTGCATAGGTTTATCATCGATATTCCCAAAAACGGCACGTATGGTCTTCCCTTGAGGCAAGGCATCCATTATTTCAAAATTCCCGATATCTCCTGCGTGCCAAATCTCGTCTACTTCATCCAGATAGGCGAGCGTTTTGTGGTCGATGTAACTGTGAGAATCGGATATGAGTGCGATCTTGATGGACATTTAAACTTAATATTGTTAAATTTTCATTTCAATATGGAATAGCAATCTTTCACATCAAACTCATAAACCATGAAACTTCAAAAAATTTTAGTGCTGGTATTTGCGCTCGTCTTAGTCAAGACTGACTTTACCCTAGCTCAATCTTCTGACATAAAAGCACTTAGTCCTTTAGAATTTGAAGGATTAATGAAAAACAAAGGCGCAGTGCGAATAATTGACGTACGCTCTCCAGAAGAAATGGCTGAAGGGTATTTAATAAACGCCATAAACATTGACTATAAAAACGATATTTTCAAAGACGAAATTTCAAAGCTAGACAAAAACAGAACCTACCTGCTCTATTGCAAAACAGGAATCAGATCTGGAGATGCAGCATCAATCATGAGAGCCGCAGGATTTACTCACCTCTATTCGCTGGATGGAGGAATTGATGCTTGGAAGGAACTAGGAAAACCAATAGAAAAATGACAAGAATAAAATCAATCAATCCCTTTACAGGAGAATTATTGGCAGAATTTCAATCTCTTTCCATTGAGGATATTGAGAAAAAATTAAGTGCTGGCTCGTTAGCATTCTCTAATTGGAAAGAAACTGCTTTCACGGAAAGAACTCAATTAATGAACAATGCAGCTCGTGTATTGAAGGATAACCGTGAAAAATATGCCAATATTATTTCCTTAGAAATGGGGAAAGTCCTCAAAGAATCGTTGGCTGAAGTGGATAAGTGTGCTTTGGTTTGTGAATACTACGCAGCCAACGCAGCTGGATTCCTTCAAGCCGAAGGAATCGATTTACCAGACGGCGCAAAAGCCAAAGTCATTCATCAGCCACTTGGAATCATCCTCGCAGTAATGCCTTGGAACTTCCCTTTTTGGCAGGTATTCCGATTTGCTGCTCCAACTTTGATGGCTGGAAACGTCGCTGTACTTAAGCACGCATCCAACGTGCCTCAATGCTCACTTGCTATTGAAGAAGTATTTACCGAAGCTGGATTTCCAGAAGGAGCCTTCCAAAGTCTTTTAATTGGTTCCGAAGCAACTACCAAACTGATTGAAGACCACAGAATCAAAGCCGTAACGCTGACAGGCAGTGAAAAAGCCGGGTCGTCTGTAGCTGCAGCTGCCGGCAAGCACATCAAAAAATCTTTGCTGGAACTAGGCGGAAGTGATCCATTCATTGTACTGAAAGACGCAGATATCCAGAAAGCTGCAGAAACAGCAGTAAAAGGGAGAATGATCAACTTTGGCCAAAGTTGTATTGCTGCCAAGCGCTTTATTATAGAAGAAGAAGTTTACGAGGTATTCTTAGCGCATTTCGTAGAGCATTTTAGAAATCTAAAACAGGGAGATCCAATGGAAGAAGATTCTGACTTTGCCTGTATGGCAAGACCTGACTTGGCAAAAGAACTTTACGACCAAGTTGATAAGTCTGTAAAAGCCGGCGCAACACTACTTTATGGCGGAGAGAAACCTGAAGAAGGTTCAACATTATTCCATCCTGCAATTTTAACAGACATTCCGACCACTGCTCCTGCATATTCTGAAGAACTTTTCGGCCCAGTAGCTACTATTTTCAAAGTGAAAAATGAGACAGATGCAATCGCTTTGGCTAACGATTCTGAGTTTGGGCTGGGTGCATCTATTTGGTCTGAGGACAAAGAAAAAGCCGAAAAACTTGCACGCAAAATCGAGAGTGGAGCAGTCTTCATTAATTCAATGGTAGCATCAAATCCGCACCTACCTTTTGGTGGCGTAAAAAAATCAGGTTTCGGGAGAGAACTGGGTAGATATGGGATTTTAGAGTTCGTTAATTCAAAAACTGTGTATTTGGGCTAATCAATTAGGGATAAAGCTTCAGTAATTTTTGGTTTTGGCCAATTCCTTTCTATTTTTACGAGCCAAAATTTTGTCATAGACTAATGAGAGAAATACAGTTTCGTGAAGCCCTCCGAGAGGCAATGTCCGAAGAAATGAGACGCGATAAAGACGTCTTTTTGATCGGTGAAGAAGTCGCTGAATACAATGGAGCCTATAAAGTGTCCCAGGGGATGCTGGATGAGTTTGGTCCAGAGCGGGTATATGACACTCCCATCGCTGAGCTTGGATTCTCAGGATTAGCTGTAGGAGCTGCGATGAACGGCTTAAAGCCAATTGTCGAGTTCATGACCTTCAACTTCTCTCTGGTAGCAATAGATCAGATCATCAACTCTTCTGCAAAAATGTTAGCTATGTCAGGCGGAGCGTATAGTGTACCGGTAGTTTTCAGAGGCCCAACAGGTAATGCTGGTCAATTGGGTGCTACTCACTCTTCAAATTTTGAAAATTGGTTTGCCAATACTCCAGGTCTGAAAGTAATAATCCCTTCAAATCCTTACGATGCAAAAGGCTTGTTGAAAGCTGCAATTCGTGATCCAGATCCAGTGATCTTCATGGAATCTGAAGGGATGTACTCTGACAAAGGCGAAGTGCCTGAAGGAGAATATCTTCTTCCTATTGGTGTAGCTGATGTGAAGAGAAAAGGAAAAGACGTAACGGTGATCTCCTTTGGAAAAATGATGAAAGTTGCCCTAGAAGCTGCCGAAGAAATGGCAAAAGAAGGCATTGAAGCTGAAGTCATTGACCTTCGCACAGTGAGACCAATAGATTACGCTACTTGTATGGAGTCTTTAAAGAAAACCAATCGAGTAGTCATCGTAGAAGAGGCAAATCCAATCGCAGGTATTTCATCTGAGTTGACGTATCATTTCCAGCGTTATGGATTTGATTATTTGGATTCTCCAGTGATCCGAGTGAATTCCATGGACATTCCTCTGAGCTACTCTCCTGCCTACATTGAGGCTACTTTGCCAAACGTGAAGAGAACTATAGATGCTATCAAGAAAGTCTGCTACAAGTAGTCCTTCCTTAATTATAGAAAAGCCCGACTTCATCTAATGAGGTCGGGCTTTTTCCGTTTAAGAAAATGGCAGAAGAGGCTAGAAAATTTACACCCATCCGCGGGACACGAACGGTGACTTATAAGCAACAAACTTTTAATCGTTAGAATCCTACCTTCCGGCAAAAGCGGACCGGACGCAGGCAAGAATCCCCTACTATGTGTGGTAAAAATCCCAGGTTCAACGATCAAGAACAATCCATATTTGGCCTTTGCCAAACTCTACCGAAAACTCTGTACCCCCTGAGGTAAAAAAAATCAGAAAAAAGCCCGCCCTCAACGGAGGACGGGTTTTTTTCTTGTAACCCAATTTTCAAATTACGCTCTTTACTTTTATTTATTCTGAGTCATCTCAGTTGATCCTGATCCACTTCCTTCTTTCAAATCATCATTACTCACAGATTTCTTTTTTCTAGGCTTCTGATCTACACTTAACTTTCCAATTCTGTAGCTAAAGTTAATTTTGAAGTTCATGTTGCGTATGATGTTCGTGCTATTTTGAACGATCGTAGGTGTAATGATCTCATTTTTGATTTTAAATTCTTTGGAAAGGAAGTTATCAGCTCCAAATCCTATGCTTCCTCTTTTCTCAGCGAACTGCTTATTGATTCCCATTCCGTAAGCTGCGAAGCCTCCAGAAGATCCTTGTAACTGAACACTTCTACCTCTAGCGAAAGTGAATACTTGAATCTGCCAGTCTTTAGGTAGCGTATAGTTACCAAAGAGACGGCCACTGATCACAAAACCTTCATTTGAAGCGGCAAACTTTGGATCTGTAAGACCGTTGTCAAGCATTGCATAATAAGCATCTACACTACCGTTCAAAGAGAACTTGTTACTGATGCTGATATTGGTAAAGATGTTTGTTCCTATAGCATTTTCATGACCGATGTTATTGTACGTTGTGTAAATAACACCGTCGTCTTGGATTGTTCTTACAGACTGAATAGATCCCGTTGTGTTCCTAAAGAAACCACTGAAACTAACCATAGTACCTTTGAAGAAGGTGCTATACCCTAACTCGTAGTTGTCAGTGAATTCCGGATCCAGTTCTGGATTTCCCTGAGAAACTTGAAGTGGATTGGATTGATCAATATTTGGATTTAGGTATCTAAGAGATGGACGAGAAATTCTTCTGTTGTAAGAAGCTTTGATCAAATTACCATTCGTAAGCTTTCTGCTCAAGTTCAAGCTAGGAACGAACGTGCCGTATGAAGGAATGTTTACACCAGAAGCCTCAGTTTTGAAGTCGGCATTGATCGAAGTGTACTCATATCTAATACCTGGCTTGATCGTATAATTTTTCAACAACGTAGCTGTGTAAGACACGTAGCCAGCAGTTACATTCTGATCATAGCTGAATTCATTGTTGAAGCTTGGGTTTAGGTTCTCAACATATTCGCCGTCTGCACCATCAGCTTGGAAGTAAGCGAAGTCAGAATACGCTTTTCTCAAGATGTTTTTAGCACCATATTCTAGTATTGATTTGCCATCTTTTCCAATTGGCTCTACAAAGTCAAGTTGAATAGTAAATTCCTCATTTTTGCTGGGATTGTCGTTCTTCAATCTATAATTGATAGTTGATAGATCTTCTGCAAAAAGAGTATTCACGAAGGAATTCTCCTGATTATTTCTGCTGTACAAAGTCAATATTGAGATTTCTTTTCCTTTTTCCTCGAAGGTCTTCGTATAGTTCAAGCTGATATCTACAGAATTTGAATTATCCTTCGTATCCGTCTCTCTTACTGCATTTCTAACCAAATCGCCATTCAGGAAATTCTGGGTAAGGAAATTGTCTTGGTAATTTTTTGAATTTCTAATACCAAAATTCACTGCTGCAGTCAGGAAATTATATTTATCAATTTCATAATCTGCTCCAAAATTATATCGACCGAAGAGATAATCTCTTTTAGTATCCGCAGACTGAAGAATAGTAGAAAGAGAATTGTCAGGATTCGTCACTAACTGCTTATTATCAAAACTACCAAACGTATTGTAACCTGCTCTGCCATATCCGCCTAGTGTAAATCCAAACTTACCTTTTCTCGCACTTGCATTTAGTCCAAAGTCTGATCCTCTTAAGCCAGTGCCTGTTCTGATATTAGCAGACATACCCTGAAGGTTATTCTTTTTGGTAATGATATTAATCACACCTGACGTTCCTTCCGCATCGTATTTCGCCGAAGGAGAAGTAATTACCTCAACCGCCTTGATTTCGTCTGCAGGAATCTGCTTTAATGCATCCGTGATGCTACTTGCTGCAATAGCTGAAGGTCTACCGTCTATCAATACAGTGATATTGCTACTACCTCTCATAGATACATTCCCATCGAGGTCCACAGAAAGCATAGGTACTCTTCTTAGCACATCTGTTCCGTCACCACCAGCGGTAGTCTTATCGTTTTCAGCTTTGTAGATTGTACGATCAACACGCTCTTCGATCAAATCCCGCTGACCACGTACCGTCACTTCTTCTAGCGCCAATCCTTCGTCAGTCATTTCGATATCACCCACGTTTACATCTCCCGTTTTAGAGACTACTTGTATACCATTGACAGTTTTAGTTTCAAAACCCAAAAATGTAAGCTTCAAGTCATAAGATCCAGGATCCATTCCTGTGATAAAAAACTTTCCTTGTCCGTCTGCAACGGCTCCAGCGATATTGGTTTCACTTCCCGCTACATAAAGAGCGGCAGTGGCATAAGCAACAGGCTCTCCTGTATTCACATCCTTGGCAATACCAACGATTTTAGCAGGAGTGGTTACTTTCTCCGTAGTCTGCTGCGCAATAACACCAGTCGTGCCGATCAGAAGAAAAACTGCGATAATGTTAAATAATTTTTTCATTTGTGGTAGATAGTTTCTCAGTTGGTCTGGTGTATGAAATATGCCTCTTGTTACGATGAAGGCCCTTTCTAAACACCAGTTGATTTCAAATCTTGGGCCTCGTGCTTATCTGATACCCCAAAACAACAGCGTTTGTTTGGCAGTTTTTCATGAAATAGACGGCTCGGGCAGTTTTATCGTCAAACTCCCTCTTCTATCGGACTAAACCTTCTAATTGATCTACGAATCGGTTTATCCGCTCATATTAACTTTTGGTAGTCACAATCACCGAATCCGTAGATTACATTTCATATAGAGGAGTAGTTTGCGTTAGTTTGAATATTGAAAATCAGATTTATGATCAACCTAAGTCCTAAAAGACGAGTTTCGATTCTAGTGCATATTCTGGGCTGGTCCATGCTCAGCACCGTACTGCTTCTACTTTCACCGCTTTCCTGGCGGGTAGATATTCCGGTAGAATTTTGGATTAGACAAGTGGTGCTAGCTGTATTGCTAATAGCAATATTCTATACCAACATGCTTTGGTTTGTGCCGAAAGTATTGCTCAAAGGAAAATTTTGGCTCTTCATAATCACCATTATTCTGGCCAGTGTTCTCTTTATTGGCTTGCTTATTTACTTGGACAATTTCCTTAAACTGCCGGAGCTGATGCACAAAGCATTCAATCCAGACGAACCTTACGTTTATAAAGGCCGAAGATTATCTTATGATATTTTTAATGTAATGGTCTATTTATTGACCATCGGAATCAGTACCTCGGTGGCTTCCGTTCAGAAATGGCAGAAAGATGAAGCTCTTCGTAGAGAATTGGATCAACAGCAAATAAACACCGAACTCTCCTACCTGAAAGCTCAGATCAATCCACATTTCTTTTTCAACACACTCAATAATATCTACGCATTAACTAATCTAGATGTGAAAAAAGCTCAGGAAGCGCTTTTGAAACTATCCCGAATGATGCGCTACGTGCTATATGAAAATCAGAAAAATGAAACACTGCTCAGTCGTGAGGTTAGCTTCATAAATGATTACGTGGAGTTGATGAAAATGAGGCTGACAGAAAAAGTAAAGCTCAATATATCCATTGAAGAACCTAAAGATGATCTTATAATTGCACCAATGCTGTTACTGCCTTTCTTGGAAAATTCATTCAAACACGGAGTGAGTAGCCAGCAGCCAAGTGAAATCATGATTAAACTGGAGGTCATGGGAAATACCGTGTTTTTCGAGACTAGAAACCATATTTTCCCTGTATATTCCGAGAGTCCAGAAGGGAAAGAAAATGGCATCGGCCTGGTGAATACACAAAGGAGATTGAGCCTTCTATATCCCGATAAGCATCGCCTGAAACTAGTAATAGACGAAGCCAAACAAGAGTATTGGGTAAACCTAACGATCAATCTCGAATGAAACTTAACTGCATAGCCATAGACGATGAGCCTCTTGCACTGGAATTATTGAGCAAATTCATCGAGCAAACTTCTTTTCTGAATCTGATAGGTAAATTTTCCAATGCAATTGACGCTTTGGGCTTTATAAATCAGAACGAGGTGCAACTTGCTTTTATGGATATTCAAATGCCCGACTTGTCTGGCATGGAGCTCGCAAGAGTAATGGATGGAAAGAAAAATTCGGATAAAACCCGAATCATCTTTGCGACAGCCTATCATCAGTTTGCCATCGAAGGGTACAAAGTGGAAGCGCTAGACTATTTGTTGAAACCTTACAGCTACGAGGATTTTTTGAATGCGGCCGCAAAAGCTTTTTCCTACTTCGAGAAACAAATGCAGAATAAAAATGAACCAGATGGAAGTGACAATGCTGCTCCCGAGTATATTTTTTTGAAAGTCGAATACCAACTCGTCAAAGTAAATTTAAAGGATATAGCCTACGTCGAAGCGTACAAGGACTATGTGAAAGTTCATTTGCTCTCCAAACCAAATCCAGTACTTTCGCTCACTAGCTTAAAAAGTATGGAGGAATTACTCCCTTCGGATAAGTTTATGAGAGTACATCGCTCTTACATAGTAGCACTTGATCACATAGATTCTGTTTCTAAAAACGTCATCCAAATCGGCAAAAATCACATCAGCGTGAGCGACAACTATAAGGAAGCTTTCTTGGAGTATATGAGTCGGTGGATTAATTGATTGGCTTTTGCGCTTTTCTAGCTAGCTATTTTTCTATAAAATACGAGAGTAATTTCTGTCCAAATTTACCCGTGTTCACAATACGAGGGTAATTATTACCCGTGTTGATTCTGGGATTTAAGAGAAGTAAAATAGCAAATTAAAGGTAGTTGGCTACTTAGGATAGCTTTAGCCTACACTATTCAGATACTCCTCAGCGGTCATCACAGGCAATGTAGATTTCTTAAAGTCTTTGCCATTTCGAGTAATGATGATCGAGCAATTAGCCTGTAAAGCTGAAAAATATTGAACAGCATCTTCAAAATTGCTGAATCCTGAGTTCAACCCTTTTTCGATAGTTTCTTCATCGACAACACATACTTCACAAAGTATTTTGAACATTCGAAGCTTCCTTAAAACCGAGTCAGACGATTCATATTTATTCAAAACATAATCAACGGTCGTAAAGGAAAGCGGAGAGACGATAAGGATGATTTTCTTTTGATCTGCCAAAGTCGCCACCTTGGCAATGGCATCGTAAAAAGGCATTCTTTCTCCCAACAGATCCAAGATGACATTGGTATCTAAAAAGATCCTAGTCATTTGTGTTTTTGATCCAAGTAATCAGCTCGATCTTTCTTATAGTCGTAATCAGCTGGGATTTTAACACCCGATGAAAGGCTTTTTACAAAGGGAGAAATCTCCAAGTCAACAGTAACCTGGTCTGAAGTCAGAGAATTCAGGTAGTTCTCAATCAATCGAGACAAGCTCAACTTCTTCTCAGAGGCATAAAGCTTTGCTTTTTCAATTACCTCTTGATTGAGCTTTAGGGTGAGTTTAGTGTCCATAGTAAAATTATCATACGTACAAATTTACGATTATTTGTACGTAAAATAAAAGCAATAGATTTGTCTTTTGACCTTACTTCTCTTCGGGGGCAGAATGGGTAGCTCCAAAATTGTCCCAAAGAATCTGCTGTGCCGTTAGGTACCGCCCTTTTACCGTTAATAAATAGAGCCGTACCTGACGGCACGGCTGGTTTCGAATTAGAATATTTTCTACCCATAGTTTGTCCCTAAAGGGACGGACAGAATCAATAAATTACTGTGAGTGATATTAAAAAGGAGGTTGTTCTTGGAGTTTATGAGAAATAAATTCACAATCACTTGAGATCATCTCGGATTTTGCCAATAATAAGAACATCTCTAGCAACACTTAAATCAACTCCCAAGGCAGTGCTAATCTTATTCAATTCTGCTTTTTCTAAACGTTCTAAATATTCAGAATCAAGCATGATATGCAATAAATCTTCTTCCTCACTACCCACAATTCTGGAATTGATCACAATCCCATCTATTGAAAGATCACGATAAGAAATGCTAGTTCCTTTCTCTTTTCTAATTATCGTCTTTACGAAATCACCCGACATAAATGAACCGACATAATAGGATAGGACATAGTAGTTTTCAGTTTCATCTAGCAAAAAAGAATGTGCTTTCTTTTGCTCATCATTTTGTATTAGTTCAAACATTTTAGTTTGATCATTATTGACTGCCTCGATTTCTTGTGGTGAAATAGTATTAGAACCAAAATCTAAAAATACTGTATCTACATTTTCTAGAGATTGATTGTATCTCTCTATTTGATTACTTAAAGGATAAATTAAAGAAACCCTATTAGTATTGATCGACATAGATTTATCGTTACCAAAACCAAAGTTCTTGAAGTCAGGATTCACCTCAACTTGAAAATCCCAGCTTTGATCTTCCAAATTCAAACTCAAAAATTTATACCCTTCAGACCCACTAGTTTGAAATACAGCTCGATTTTCATCAATCATTACAAAACTGAGTAAACTACTTACATACTCTTTATCGATCACAAACTCATCCTTCACAGATCCGTTTGCCGCATACCTTATTAACTTCCGTGATTTCCTATCCAGCACCAAAAAATCATCCGTGCGAGGAATCTCTTTGATATCCCAAATCTCCTGGTATTCACCAGGCCCTTCACCATAGAAATCTAACACAATCTCTCGCACCCCAGATTTATCGATCCTAAATACTTTTCTTCTATCTGTCGATAGAAAATATATCCAATCACCTTTTTTGCTTATCATTCTATAGGCAGATAGATTAGGGTTATCGCCGTCGAATCCTACTACTTCCCAAGTCTCAAAAATATCGGTTATACCTACAATCTTTGGTTCGGGAGTGATTTTTAAATGTAAAACTCCCTTGTTAGTAGAATTATCTCCACAAGAGATTATCAATATAAGAAGTATTAGAAATGGTATTTTTTTCATAAAGGAAATTACTTTCGACTCAACTAATTTTGTGTGTTATTCTAGGTCGATAGGGTCATTTTCATCTATACAACATGTCCTATCGCATCCTGGTGAAATCTGACAATCCGCCATACATGTACTATATGTTTCAGGAGAATAACAATGATATTGGCGAGTAAAAGTACCAGCACCATTTGACCAAGTTTCAGTACAAAAAAAACGGGTAGCTTACACCGCTGGAGCAACATTAAACATTCCAAATCCAAAAAGAAGGCCAATCATTAATACAAAACACTTTTTCATAATTCAAAATTTAGCTAATGTGAAGTTTAGTTTTATTAAAATTTAAATGTGACAAAAAAAAACCCCAAAATTCAAACAAATCAGTCATAAAAATTTACAAAGAACAACTAAATTAATATTAATTACTTCTATTTTTCACATGTAATCCCTTCATACTTATACAATAAAACAAAAAACCCGATCTCTCGACCGGGTTTCAAATTCTATCTTTTTCCTCCCTTGCCCGGAGGAAGCATCTTGCTCATGGCGGCTTTGGTACCACCCATCTTGTTCATTTGCTTCATCATCTTGCGCATATCCGCAAACTGCTTCATCAGGTTATTTACCTCCACGATAGTTCTGCCAGATCCAGCAGCAAGTCTCTTTCTTCTATTTCCATCGATCAGATCAGGCTGCTCACGCTCGGCAGGCGTCATAGATCGGATGATCGCTTCGATAGGCTTGAAGGAATCATCGTCGATATCCATTCCTTTCATGGCTTTGCCCATTCCTGGGATCATCCCAAGCAAATCCTTGATATTACCCATTTTCTTCACCTGCTCCAGCTGAGAAAGGAAATCATCAAAGTTGAAATTGTTGGTGCGGATCTTCGAGTTGATTCGCTTGGCTTCATCTTCGTCAAAGGACTGCTGAGCTCTTTCCACCAGGGAAATCACGTCACCCATTCCCAGGATTCTCTGCGCCATACGATCTGGGTGGAACACATCCAGATCTTCCATTTTCTCACCCGTAGAGATAAACTTGATCGGCTTATTCACTACGTGACGAATAGAAATCGCAGCACCACCGCGTGTATCACCATCGAGTTTGGTCAGTACGACTCCGTCGAAATTCAATCGCTCGTCGAAGGTCTTTGCAGTATTTACCGCATCCTGACCAGTCATGGAATCGACTACAAAAAGTGTTTCTGATGGATTCAATGCCTTTTTCAACGCCTCAATCTCAGTCATCATCACGTCGTCCACTGCCAAACGACCAGCGGTATCGACTACGACGGTTTTCTTACCTGTCTTTTTTGCGTAAGCGATCGCATTGGTAGCAATCTCCAGCGCGTTCTTATTTTCAGGTTCAGCATATACTTCTACGCCGATTTGCTCACCCAATACTTTCAACTGATCAATCGCAGCTGGTCGGTAAATATCACACGCAACCAACAAAACCTGACGACCTTGTTTCTTCAAGTGCGCTCCCAGCTTGCCTGTAAAAGTGGTTTTACCAGAACCTTGAAGTCCAGAGATCAGGATAACTGCCGGATCACCAGAGATCTTAATATCTTCTTTCTTACTACCCATGAGCTTGGTCAGCTCTTCTTGGGTGATTTTAATCAGTAATTGACCTGGAGAAACAGAGATCAAAACATCACGACCGAGGGCTTCAGTTTTGATGGTATCCGTTACTTCTTTGGCTACTTTATAGTTAACATCGGCATCGATCAAAGCTCTTCTAATCTCTTTGACGGTCGTTGCGACGTTTATTTCGGTGATTGTCCCGGTTCCTTTCAGCGTTTTGAAAGCACGGTCTAGTTTTAAACTTAAATTATCAAACATTCCTGTAGGTGGCTATTTAGTGCAAAAGTAATAATTTTCATCAGCTATGAAAAGGACAAATTCATCTATTCCAGCCCGAGTCTACCTATTTATGTAGATGGGGTTTGCCTATAAATCCCTAATTTGCACCCACATCCATTATCCAAAGAACAACTCTTTTCATGCAGCTGAATTTCAAAAAAGACCTGCTCCCCCATCTGGTGGGAATTACCATTTTCTATGCTATTGTAGTAGTTTACTTCGCTCCAGTAGTGCTTCAGGATCAAGTGATCATGCAAGGTGACATTCTTAAGTGGGAAGGATCCGCCAGAGAAGCGTTAGATTTTCGTGAGGCCACAGGAGAAGAGGCACTTTGGACAAATAGCGTTTTTGGAGGCATGCCAGCCTACTTTGTCAGCTTGGAATTTGCCGGTGACATCACCACTTCCTTGCTTTCAATCATCACCTTAGGTCTTCCCCATCCGGTGAATAGCCTATTTCTTGGCATGGTCGCCATGTATGCGTTGATGCTGACTTTTGGTGTCAGGCCAGTCTTTGCGATCATTGCCAGTGTAGCTTTTGCTATGAGTTCATACAATCTTCTGAGTTTGGCAGCAGGACACAATGCTAAAATCTGGGCAATTAATCTGATACCGATGATTTTGCTTGGGATTCACTTGGCTTTCAAAAAGAAATTATTGCTTGGAGCCGGTGTATTAGCCCTTGGTCTTCTTCTCCAACTGAAGTTTAACCATATTCAGATCACTTATTATACTTTGATCATTTCATTGATCTATGTTATTGTTAGACTTATTTTCGATTGGAAAAAAGAGGGATTTGCTCAGATAGGAAAAACAATCGCTTTTTTAGTTTTAGGTGCCCTCTTAGCAGTAGGAGGGAATATTGGAAGAATAACTACTGCCTTAGAATATGCACCTTATTCCACGCGAGGTCAGGCTACATTAGAATCTGCATCTGCGGGATTGGACAAGGATTATGCATTTTCCTGGTCAAACGGAAAGCTGGAGACACTCACTTTATTAGTGCCAAATTTCTACGGTGGCGGAAGCAGCACACCTCTTGGCGAAAACACAGCCTCCGAAAAAGCTTTAAGAAGCAATGGACTCGAACCAGCTCAGATCAATGGCTTCTTGAAAGGTGCTCCGACCTATTGGGGAGATCAGCCATTCACAGGCGGGCCAATTTACGGGGGAGTAATCTTGGTTTTCCTTGCTTTCATTGGAATATGGGCTGCGCCAAAAGAGAGTCTTTACACCTTTGGAGTCATCATCATTCTATCTTTGATGCTTTCTTGGGGTAAAAACCTGAGTTCGTTCAATTACTTACTTTTCGACATTCTGCCAGGATATAACAAATTTCGGGCAGTCTCCATGGCGCTAGGAATGACACTTTTTGCTATCCCAGCTTTGGCAGCTATTTCTTTGGAAAGGATATACAGAAGTAAAGATTTTAAACCGCTATACATCGCTGGTGCAGCAGTTGGCGGACTATTACTTTTGCTTGCCATTGGCGCTGGAGTATTTAGATTTGAAGGAGCAGCAGATGCCGGATTGCCAGACTGGTTGATCGGAGCGATCCGAGAAGACCGTAAAGCCATGCTTTCGGCGAGTGCCTGGAGAAGTTTGGCACTTGTGGCAGCATCTTTCGCGTTGATCTATTTTGCGCTGAAAAACAAATTCTCTGACATCGCCCTTGGACTTGGGATTTTTGCGTTGGTCACTATTGACCTTTGGACAGTAAATAAGCATTATCTGAATGCCAGTTCATTTCAAGCAAACCCAACCAGAGCATACTTTGCTGAAACTCCTGCAGATCAAGAAATCGCCAAAGATTCAGCTTATTTCAGAGTCCTTGATCTCACAGAAGGACTGACATCGACGGGAAAATCGCCTTATAGATTCCATAGTCTTGGCGGATATCATGGCGCCAAAATGCGTAGATATCAGGATTTACTCGACAATAGATTGAGCTTTGAGCTGAATGATTTTGTGAAAAAAGCGCAGGAAGGCGAATTTGATTTTGCTGGTATTCAGACGATCAATATGATGAATACGAAGTATGTGATCGCAGGAACTGCTGCAAATGCAGTTTTTGAAAATCCAGAAGCTAATGGTCCAGCATGGGTTCCTTCACAAATCATTTCGGTACAGACCAATCAGGAGGAAATGGATGAGCTAGGGAGAATAAACACCAAAGCTCAGGCCACTGTAAACACTTCGGAGTTTGGAGACATCACTGCAGGAAATGGGCAGATCACGCACACTTTTTATCTTCCCAATGAATTGAAATATCAAGCCGACATGACTAAAGAAGGGTTGGTTGTCTTCTCAGAAATCTACTATCCTGTAGGATGGACTGCCACAATCGATGGAAATGAAGCTGATATTTTACGAGCAGATTACCTACTTCGTGGATTGATTGTTCCTGCTGGAACTCACGAGATTGTTTTCAAGTTTAAACCAAAAAGCTACACTGCCACCAAAACACCAATGATCGTTTTTCAATACCTAATCGTATTGTCATTGATCGCCGGAGTGTTTTTCACGATCAAAGAAAAGAATGAAAGAGGATAAGGATAAAGTCGTCAGTTTCTACGATCAGTTTGCCGAAAAGCAGGAAAAAACCGGGATCAACTCCCGTCATTTGAACATCCTGGACAAGGTCAAAGCTGCTGGTCTAAATGCCAATCATAGCATTCTCGAAGTGGGATGCGGGATCGGCACAGTAAGTCATTTGCTTGCCAATCAAGTGAAGCAAGGAGACGTGCTAGCGGTGGATATTTCTCCAGAAAGTATACAAAAAGCCAAAGTACTTTGGAAAGATCAGCCTAATCTGAAGTTTGAAGTTTCGGACATGTCTGACTTCGATAAAAAAGGGAAAACCTTTGACTTCTTTGTGTTCCCGGATGTACTAGAACACATTCCAGTGGATCAGCACAATCTCCTTTTCCGCAATATCAACAAGCACGCACACCAGGATTCGGTCATTTTCATACATATTCCAGCTCCAAGGTATTTGCAGTGGATGATAGAAAATGAACCTCTAAAACTTCAGGTTATAGATCAGCCGCTAGACTCGGGAGATCTTATAAAAAGCATTACTTCTAATGGTTTTTACCTCGAAAAAATGGAAACCTATCCGATCTTTTTCGAAGAGAAAGATTATCAATACTTCGTGTTTAGAGCTTCTAAACCGCTTTTCAAATCCACTCCGAGAAGTAAATGGTACATTTTGAAAGAGCGAATTAGCATCAGATTAAGACATGGAATCATTAAATAAGAATATGAAAATAGCAGAAAACACAGTCGTCGGACTCACATACGAACTCAAAGTAAGTAAGGAAGCAGATGAAATAGAATCAGCGCCTTTCAGTGTAGAAATCCGTGGCTCGGAAGATCCTTTTTACTTCCTTTTTGGGGCAAGTGATCTTCCTAAAAAATTCGAGGAGTTGCTTATGGAAAAAGAAGCAGGCGAAGATTTTTCCTTCGTTGTGCCTGTAGCAGAAGCGTATGGAGAAATCGATGAGGATTTGATCATCAATTTACCTAAATCCCAGTTTTCTGGAGAAAATGGCTTCAACCCTGAAATGCTAGAAGAAGGCAACTTTCTTCCTCTAATGGATGAGGATGGCTACCCTATGCAAGCCAAAATACTGAAAGATTTGGGTGAAGAAGTTCTTTTGGACTTCAACCATCCATTGGTTGGATTTGATTTGCATTTCGAAGGCAATATCGCAGAGGTGCGAGAAGCTACAAAAGATGAGCTTGCGCATGGACACGTCCATGGCGCTCACGGCGCACATGACGAGGAATAATATATTACATGAAGTAAAATTGGTGTAAGAGGTAAGAAGTTGCACTTCTTACCTCTTTACTTGTTATAGCAACACTTTTAAAACATTCAGAGTTGAGAAGGAATCTAATCTTCATTATGGTCGCTCTTGCAGCTTGCACGCAGAAACCTGCTCAGGGTAGCATTGATACTTCTACAGCTAAAGAGCAGAAGTATATTCGAGCTATTGAAGGTGAGGATGAAGAACTTGAAATAGAAGTGATCAAAAGAGGTGAGGTTTTGATTTCCTACTCGGATTGTGCAGAATGCCACAAAGAAGATAAAAGAGCAAAAGGCCCAGCCTTCCAAGACATCGCAAAAAGATACCCACTCAAAAAAGTCTATGTAGATCTTCTAGCCCGAAAAGTGATTTCCGGAGGTTCGGGATCTTGGGGCAGTCCGATCATGTCACCGCACCCTGATCTGAAGGAAGAAGACGCTAGGACTATGGTGCGTTATATACTTTCGATAGAAAACTGAGATTCAGACTTGCTCATTCTCAGCTTCATTTTTGATTTTTTCCTGAGCTATATCCGCCAAGTCCTTTTCCAGCACCCAACCTTTTGAAAATGCATACTGAGAAGCTTCCAACGTATTTTTCACCAACAGCATTTCTACCCCCAGCCCGTTCAATTCCTTACTGATATTCTCCACCGATGCATGCTGATAGGAATGAACATCGCGGATGAAAATCATCAATATCCTACCCGGAAACTCGCGTACTACTTGTAAATAAATGGTAGGATCTTCCTGACCACTATCCCCGATCAGCATAAAGGAAAGTTGAGTGTATGTCGAAAGAATCTGACGAATCTGCTCCAATTTATGCTCAGAATGACTACCCGAAATCAGCTCAGTACGTGACAACCCAATATCTCTAAGCATGATGGGTCCCTTGGGAATATGATGAATCTGAAGGAGTTCGTGGAGAAAATCATATAGATTCCAGGGACTGCTGGAAACGTAAAAAAGCGGATTGCTTTCTACGCCATCGGTACCCTTTTGCAAAGCCTTATAAAAGGCAGAAACGCCAGGAAATGGCACTCGGGTATGCGCATTCTTGGCAAAAGTGGTTTTCAGCATTTCAGCCATCCGCATCGCTCCCGTAGGGATAATCGTGTCATCCACATCGGAAATAATGCCGAAATCTATATTTCCCACTGGTAAAAAAACATCACCAAAAGCCTTAATTTCACCCTGATTTCTAATCACTTGACTCATTAGCGTCAATTCAACCTGTTGCCAACGAGCCGGGAATTGTATCGCCTTTTTGGGGTAAATTTTAAACTCAAAATAACCCTCCTCGTCAGTCTTTACGAAGTATTCTTCCCCCTGAAATTCGGCTTTCACCTCCACACCAGGAATCACAACACTCATAAATCTCCTTCGCATTTTTTTGATATTCAGCCAAACGCTATCCTCAGGATTTGAGACACCAACCCTATTATCACGAATTACCCTTCCCACTAATAAAATCTTCTTCTCATTCCCAAAACCTTCGTACGGCACAATCACGAGTGATTTCAGCCACCCCAATTTGATCCACAGCCATAAGACGGCCTGGTTAAGAGCGAGTTTAGTTTCATAGAGAATGGTGAGTGGTATGTTCCTTTTTTGAGGCATGGGCAATAATTACTGGCTGATCATAGACTCATCAATTTCGAATCTTCCCAGCTCAAATAAACTCGGTCACCCACGTTATATTTCCGCTGTGAATCATCTATCTCCCATATGATTCCACTTTCTTTAAGCTTCACTTGAAGAGAATTGAAATGAACCAAAAATCGTAAGTCTGTGACATGCGCCAATAAACCCCGATTGGTTCGCAGCTTCACATCCGCTGGTCTGACGTAGCTGTTTTTAGAATCTGGCAGTTTATTTATTGGACTGAAAAGCTGCGCTACGTACTTGGTTTTTGGTTTCTCACAAAGCTGCCGCGAAGTACCTTTTTGAGCGACTTTACCTTTTTGCAGAATGATGAGATTATCAGTCAATCTCAGTGCATCATCCAAGTCATGGGTAACAAAAATCACCGTTGTACCCATTTCTCGAAAAATATCTTTCAATTCCGAAATCAAACGATGTGTCTGAATCGTATCTAGGGAGGAAAACGGCTCATCGAGCAAGAGAATATCAGGTTCTACAGCCATAGCTTTGCCTATAGCTACTTTTTGCTTTTGACCTCCAGAAAGCTGACGTGGAAATCTATCCCTAAAAGCACTCAAGCCAAGCAGTTCAAGTAGATTTTCTACTCTGCTTTTGGCATAGGTTTTCTCGTAGTGAAGCAATTGCCTGGAGATATTTTCCTCCACAGTGGAGTTGGGATACAGATGGAAATTCTGGTGAATCAACCTGATCTCGTCGTAACCAGAAACAATCTTCTGATTGGGATTCAATATCGGCTTGCCATCCAAAAAAACCTCACCAGTATCTTGAATCTCTAAACCCGCCATTATCTTCAGTAAGGTGCTTTTGCCTGATCCACTTTCTCCTACGATTGCAAGGAATTCTCCCTGCTCCAATTCCAAAGAAAAGGAGTGCAGAGCCGGTTGTTCATCGTAAGATTTGGAAACGTTGGTAATAGAAAAATAACTCATGGGCGGATTTCTGCTTGCAGTTTTTTGGTCAAGCTGCCAAAGATAAGGGCGTAAGAGTGATCCGCCAATTCCAAAATCAATCGATCTGGTACATTTCCCGTCGTGCTGACAGAATTCCACTGTTGCTTATTCATGTGAAAGCCCGGAGTGACACCATCGTACTGTTCTCTCAACTCCACCGCTCGCTCAGGATCACATTTGAGATTGATGTATTGAAAAGCCGAGATCGAACAGATAGAAAAGATCTTCCCCCCTACCCGGAAACAGAGTGCATCCTGATCAAAAGGTGTGTCTTCCGTCACTCCAGGCTTAGCGAGGCAATGATCTCGGAAATATTCTAACGTCATAGCATATCTTGATTGAGAAAGGAATTTAAGGAAAAGAGCGTGGAGAAAAACAGCAATGAATTCAACTAAATAAGGTCAGAAGAATGATCTCTGGGAATAATCAGGAAGGAAGACGCGAGACAGAAGAACAAAGCATCTTTATTTTAGTGGTTAGTACAGTTTTGAGTTCTTCCCGCTACAAAAGTAAAACCGTGTATTCTCCGAAAAATTTGTGGTGTATGTGTTTAAAAAACTTACATAATTCAGTAATTTTCTCTCAAATAAAAGCCCATGAAGATAAATCTACTTGCATTCTCCTTGCTCCTATTTCTTGCCAGCTGTCACTCGTTGAGCAAATCAAAAGTTAGCAAAAAGGACATGAAGAAGGATATTGAGCTAGTCACTACAGAAGGAATTATTATTCTACGCTTATACGATGACACTCCCTTGAGTCGGAATAATTTCCTCAGCTTGGTCAAAGAAGGAATGTATGATAGTATACAGTTTCATCGAGTAATTGAAAAATTTATGATTCAGGCAGGAGAAGCTTTGGATAAAGAGGCTCTCACTAGAAAGAAGGATAAGTTTAAGTTCTCGAGACTTGTTCCTGCAGAGATCACTTCCACTCATTTTCATAAAAGAGGAACACTTGGTGCGGCGCGAGAAGGTGATGATGTGAATCCTGAGCAAAAAGGAAGCTTTATTCAGTTTTACATTGTGCAAGGAAGAATCTATACAGATAGCACACTGGATGTCGCTGCAAATCGCGTAACAAAAATGCTAGCTTACAATCAGGTCATAAACGATCCTACCAATAAATCGACCTTTGCTGCATATCAGGAATTAGTCAAAAATTGTGAGTCAACCAGTGAGGACACTATTAAGCAGCTAAAAAGTCAATTAGATTCCTTAGCCGATATAGTGCAAGAAAGCATACCTGTTTTCAGTTATCCTGAAGAACAGCGTGAAGTCTATAAAACCTTAGGTGGAGCTGCACATTTGGATCAGAATTACACGGTATTTGGAGAAGTAATCTCAGGAATGGACATCGTGGACAAAATAGCTACCACTGAGACAAACACTCGTGACAGACCGACGGAAGATATCCTGATTCTATCAACAAAATTGATCAAAAGGCAGAAGTAATTCATCCGTTTCTTACATATTCACAGGCTATGAAAATCGAAAAACCTCTGCTGAAATTAATTCGAATTTTACTTCAAAAGCAATGACTGTCTAACAGTTAGCATGGCGATTACACAGAAATTAGCTTTACCCTTAATTTTCACTAAAAGCAAAAAAACTACGGGAATAGTAAAAGTTTTAGAGGTAATCTCCTGATCAGAAAAGAGCATTAAAGACGCAATCCAAAATGCAGTGGATGAAGTTTCTAAATCAGTTCACAACATCGACTCAGTCTATGTAAAGGATATCAAAGCGCATGTAAAGGACGGAAAAGTCACAAGCTACGGTTGTGTCTGCAAGGTTTCATTCCGAGTGGAGGAATCCAAAAACATTTAAAAATCAGAAATAGCGCTTGGCCAATACCACACGCTATTTCTGATTTTAGCAAACTATTTTTTTTTATTTGGGTTAGTGGTATAAAACTAAGACGAGTTTTAAGATCACCTATATTTTATCTAGCGTTCGTCGTTACTGATCCGTTTAGCCGATATTTCAAAAAGAAGGTTAGCGGTGTCTACTTGGTGACTAAATTCACATAGTGACAAACATTTAATCCCCATCTTTGCCCCATGGAAAAATACATCAAAGCGATTTCGGACGGCTATTATGGCTATTGGAATTACTTTACTGGCGAGATCCTAAATCCGAATTGGCATAACTATTTCTACTGGCTGGTAGGAGTATCTTTGGTTATTTACAGTTTGGAGATTCTTTTTCCATGGAGAAAAAATCAGCCTATAATTCGTGAGCATTTCTGGCTGGACATTTTCTACATCTTCTGGAATTACTTTCTTTTCGCGCTAGTTGCCTACAATGCATTGTCAATGGTGGCAGTGGAAGGATTCAGTGACTTTCTGGGTATTTTTGGCATCACCAATACAATAGCGATCAAAGTAAATCTTTTGCCTGGATGGCTACAATTGGTGATCATATTTATCCTCCGAGACTTCATGCAGTGGGTAATTCATCGCATGTATCATCATGTAGGCTGGATGTGGGAATTTCACAAAATCCATCATAGCACTAGAGAAATGGGCTTTGGAGCTTTGCTACGTTATCATTGGATGGAAAACATCCTTTATCGAACGCTGGAATATATTCCGCTAGCAATGATTGGATTTGGGATTACTGACTTCTTTATCGTCCATATGTTCACGTTAGTGATCGGGCAACTAGGTCACGCAAATCTTAACATCCCTCTCGGCCCTTTCAAATACGTTATAAATGGCCCCCAAATGCACCTCTGGCATCATGCTAGAAAGTTGCCGGATAGTCATCCTTATGGATTCAATTTTGGAATTTCATTGAGTCTTTGGGACTATATTTTTCGGACTAATTACTGGCCTTCTGATGACGAAAATCTTCCAATCGGATTGCCTGATAAAGAACAATATCCTGAGGATTTTATAGGGCAAACAACTGAACCATTTAAGCGGATTTTTGGGAAAAAGTCAGCGAAGTAGGACGTGAGCTTATTGGCTTAATAAGTATAACCAGAGGAACTTCTACACCTATCTGTCTGAATAAAAAATGAGAAATCTGTAGTTCGTTTCCTTCAGGCAGAAGATTTTGATACCTTCGCAAATCTTAGCTAAATCAGACGATCAACGTTCACACATGGATAACATCCTTGCTTTCACCCTATCCGTTTTTACTGGTTTTTTCGCGATAATGAACCCCATCGCCAACGTGCCTATTTTTGCATCGCTAACAGATGATCTGGATAAGGCAACCAAAAGAAGCATAAGTAAAAGAGCTACACTTACAGCCTTTGTGATCGTGGTAGTATTTGTAGTATTGGGAAAATTCATTTTTGAAATCTTCGGAATCACTATTCCTGCTTTCAAAATCACAGGAGGCATTCTGATTTTCTATGTGGGTTTTGAAATGCTTCAGTCAAAAAAATCCAGCGTAAAGCACATCAAAGATCCGGAAACTGAAGAAAATATTGCGATCTCTCCTTTGGCAATTCCGATTCTTGCTGGGCCAGGAACCATTGTGACAGCGATGAACTTTGCTTCGCAGGGGAATTACATGAACATTCTAATTGTGATAGGAGTATTTGCAGTGATGTGCCTTTTGACTCACATCGCTTTTGAATTGGGAGAAAAAATCGTAAAACGATTAGGGAAAAACCTGATTGTTGTAATTGGGAAAATCATGGGTTTGATCATTGCCATCATCGGAACCAACATGATCATCTCAGGAATTAAGGCTGCCTTTTTTGAGTAACAAACCTTGAGTTCTTACCTGACTGCTACTTCTTTCTCAGGATATAAAACAAATCCAATCCCTTCGCAGGATCATCTACAATCGGGTAATCCTCATGCGTAATATCCACCACGCTTTTGCCATGCTGTTGATGCAGCTTGTTTCTATTCCGGCGATTGAGAATCTCATAAGGAATTCTTAGAATTGATGCTGGCAGCTTGTGCTGCAAATCAAAAATATCAAAGCGCATGATTTTCTGCACGGACTTACGGTTGGCGTCATGATACCCCCAGACTTTCTCATTTCCTCCAACTCCTTTTGCCTCCACTGAGTCAAAAATAGATGAACATAGATCAATCAATTGCTGAGGAGTGTATTCACGCTCATGCCACGGATTACGGGACAGCGTATGATTAGTATTTGGCGTAGAAATCACTGCTTTCCCTCCTGGCTTCAATACGCGATAGATTTCTTCCAAAAACAACCGGTCATTGGGAATGTGCTCTATCACCTGAAAACTAACAATTGTATCAAAAGTATTATCAGCAATTCCTTTGAATGGCGGAATCACAGCTTGCCGAAACTCAACCTTTGGAAATCTAACTTTCAGCTCATCGATTACTTCTTGGATTTTATCCAAGCCAAGATAGCTTTCTGCCAGAGGCAAAAGAATTTCTACACCACGACCTTCGCCACAGCCAACTTCCAGCAACTTGCCAGAAATCCAAGGTTGCGCAGCAATGTATGCTTTCAGCAAGCGTTGATGAATAGGATTATCACTGACCAATTTGTCAGATGCGATTTCCGTTGTATAGGTAGCCATACAAAAATTTACTATTTTGGTAAAAGTAAGGTTAATTTTGAAAACCCGAGATCAACACCCAATGAACTGTAAAACAAGCCGACTCCTGATTTTTTTGATCCTCTTCGTAGGAATAGTTTTACCCACTCTTGCTCAAAAAACTTTAAGCAGTCTAAATCAGACACTTCGCTATTCGAGATACTCCAGGCTTTCGCTTAAAATCATCCCGATCAAAGAATCCGAGACCACTTTTAAGCTTCAATTTCAGGTAGAAAAAATCGAAGAAAATCCAGAATTCAATTCATTTAGCTTTACCTATTCTATATTGGATAGCTATGAGGAGGAAATTCTTTCGGATAATACCTATATTTTGACATCAGATGACCTGAAATATGACACAGATCAACATTGGGTCTTTGAAAAATTTATCGTAATTCCATCCGGTACTCAAACTTCAATTGCCTTATTGACCGCTCTTGATACTCGGCAAGGGGACGAATATTTCTATTCCACAGACATCAAAAGTAGCTTTGTGTTCGACCAAGCAAACTTTGGCGCTTACTATGCCAATAATGTAGGATTCGATCAAAACTACTTGAACGTTGGAGAATCTTTGCTTTTCAAGTCCTACGGAGGCCCAAATCTTCATGGATTTTACTATCCTATCAGCCTAGAAGTCCCTTATCCACCTATGGAGACCAAGCCTGCAGCAGTTCCCAGGGAATTACAGGTGATCGATCAAGGAGAATTTCTAGAGCTTATTCCTAAATCCTTTGATGAAATAGGCTATTATTTCATCCAAAGTGACACGACTGCCAGCGCAGGACTTGTGCTAAAGACAGCTCATGAAGCATTCCCCAAAGTGAAAGATTGGGATGAAATGGTGGACATGGTTACGTATATTTCTACACGGAAAGAACATGAGACCCTGATGACTTCCCAAGACAAAAAGAAGGCTTTGGATGCCTATTGGATAGGATTGACGAGGAATGCAGACACTGCGAAAGAGCTGATTCGTGAATATTTCCGACAGGTAGAGTTTGCAAATATTCTATTCACAGACTTCAAAGAAGGCTGGAAAACTGACAAGGGAATGATCTATATCATAATGGGTCCTCCACAGGAAGTCAACTTATATTTGGACCGAGAAGTGTGGAGTTATGGAGGAACTAACGAGAGTTCAAGAATTCGCTTTACCTTTGCGCGGGTTAAAAACATACTTAGCCCACACTATTACACCTTGAATCGCTCACGTGCTTATCAGCCGGTTTGGTTCAAAAATATATCCATATGGAGAAGCGGAAAGATGGCTTTTTAATTGAAAAAGGCGAACACGAAAAAGATTTTATTTTTGGCACGAGAGCGGTCATGGAATCAATCAATGCCGGCAAAGACATTGATAAAGTCTTGGTTCAAAAGGAAATCAACAATGATCTGATCAAGGAATTACTTAAGCTGTGTAAAGCTGAAAAGATCCCTGTCGTTCGTGTTCCTGATGCAAAACTGAACAGAATTACCCGTAAAAATCATCAGGGTGTAGTTGCTCAGATGTCTTCTATAGAATATGCCTCTTTGGATCACGTGATCGAGAGTTGCTTTAATGTAGGGAAATCACCTTTAATTCTGATTCTCGATAGAATCACTGATGTGAGAAACTTCGGCGCTATCGCCAGAACGGCCGAATGTGCTGGAGTCGACGCGATAGTAATCCCTGAAAAAGGTAGCGCACAGATCAACTCTGATGCCATCAAAACTTCTGTAGGAGCATTAAATTTCCTTCCTGTAGTACGCGTAAGAAACCTTTTTTACACCTGTAGAGATCTTCAGAAATCAGGTTTAGTATTGGTAGCTATCACAGAAAAAACTGAAAAAACCATGTATGATGTTGATTTCTCCGTGCCTGTGGCTATGGTAATGGGATCAGAAGAAGATGGTATTTCTACCGAACTTATGGGAATCGTAGATGAAAAAGTTAAAATCCCAATGGCTGGAAGAATTGAAAGTTTGAACGTCTCGGTATCTGCTGGCGTGGCTATTTACGAAGCAATCAGGCAGCGGAAGTAATTCTAAAAAAACATGGAAAGGGGAAACTTATATAAAGTCTTCCCCTTTCTTTTTTGCATTTGACACAAACTCGCGGAATTTCTTCTCAGCGTCTAGTTTGCAGATTAAAAGCACATTATCAGTCTCATTTACCAGGTAATTGTCAAGGCCCTGAACGACTACCAGTTTATCCCCTTTTACTTTTATATAGCTATTTTCAGTTTCATAGAGGATTGCATTTGCATCCACCACATTGTTATTTTCATCCTTTTCTCTCAAATCGTAGAGACTGTTCCAAGAACCTAAATCGGACCAACCAAAATCACCCAGAATCACATAAACCTGACTCGATTTTTCCATGACACCATAATCAATCGATATATTTTTCACTTGAGTATATGCCCTTGATACAAATTCCGTCTCTTTGTCTGTCCCATAGACATTCTGCCCTTCTTCAAATACCTCCGCCATATCTGGCATGTGATTTTCAAAAGCTCGAATAAGGCTTTTTGTTTTCCATACAAACATGCCTGAATTCCAAACAAAATCCCCACTTTCCAAAATTGTCTTTGCCAGTTTTGAATTTGGCTTTTCAATAAATGTCTTTACCCGAAATACATGCGTGTCTGGTTTTTCTATGTATTGAATATAACCATAACCTGTTTCCGGTCTATTAGGCTTTATCCCAAGTGTGATCAATTTAGTATCATCTGCAGCCTCAACAGCCTTTTTGAGCGTATGTGCAAATTTTTTCTCTTGCAAAATCAGATGATCTGCAGGTGTGACGATTACTGTAGCCTCTGGATCCAAGGAATGGATTCTATAGGTAGCATAAGCGATACAGGTAGCGGTATTTTTTCTCAAAGGTTCGGTTAGAATCTGATGATTCTTCAGCTCTGGCAGCTGCTCTTTGACAAGTGCTAAATATTTCCTGTAGGTGATGACCACAAACTGTTCAGGCTCGGCGATTTCAGAAAATCGATCAAAAGTCATTTGTAACAGCGTACGTCCCGTTCCTAAAATATCAAGAAATTGCTTGGGCCTTTTTCTTCGACTATATGGCCAAAATCTGGCTCCAATACCGCCGGCCATTATAAGAATATAGGGTTTATTGTGCATGCTAAAAGTTAAACGATTCCTTCTTTCATCAATTCATGAATATGAACAAAACCTGCGATTTTATCTCCATCCATAGCCACAAGTTGTGTGATATTGTGATTTCTCATCATATTCAACGCACGAATGGCATATTCTTGGGTTGAAATGGATTTAGGATTTATAGTCATGATATCTGAAGCCTTTAGCGACTGAATATCAAGTGTCTTTTGCAGCATTCTCCGCAAATCACCATCTGTAATTATTCCTTTCAAATTCCCGTCAGCATCTATCACAGATGTAGCACCTAATCTTTTCCCAGATATTTCGAGGATAACCTCAGCCAATCCGGCATTTTCAGAGACAATTGGAATTTCATTTCCTCCTAATACATCTCCCACTCGAAGATATAACTGTTTGCCTAAAGATCCTCCAGGATGATATTTTGCAAAATCCTCAGCCGTAAATCCTCTAGCTTCGAGTAGGCAAACTGCCAAGGCATCTCCCAATGCCAAATGCGCAGTAGTGCTTGTAGTTGGAGCCAAATTGTTTGGGCATGCTTCCTCTCCTATAGTGGCATTCAGAACGTAATCAGACTGCTCCGCAAGAAAGCTTTTCGTGTTGCTAACTAGCGCTACGAGCTTAGAGCCTAGTTTTTTGAGCAAAGGAACAAGAACTTTCACCTCTGGTGTATTGCCACTTTTGGAAATGCAAATGACAATATCTTCCTCCAGTATCATCCCCAAATCTCCGTGAATAGCGTCCGCTGCATGCATAAAAAGCGCTGGAGTTCCCGTTGAATTTAATGTAGCGACAATCTTATTTGCGATAATTGCACTCTTCCCTACTCCGGTGATAACCACCCTGCCTTTGGAAACCAATATGTATTCAACACAGGCTTCAAAATCATCATCCAGAAGATCAACAAGATTTAACACTGCCTGAGCCTCGTTTTGCAATACTCTAGTGGCTATATTTCTAATATTTTTAGTTAAATTCAATTTTACCTGGGTTTATAACTAATTTTGAACCTAAGTATAAATGTAATGAATCATTCCTGTTTACAGGCTTTAGTTACCCTTTTAGCCCCCTAACAAGTGGAAGAAAATGTAAAAGCAGATCTTAAAAAAATCTTTGGATTCAGTCAATTTCGGGGAAACCAAGAATTGATTGTTGACAACTTGCTTAACAAACGAAACACATTCGTGATCATGCCTACGGGCGCTGGCAAATCACTTTGCTACCAATTACCTGCTGTAATCCAAGACGGCACCGCTATCGTGATCTCCCCTTTGATAGCTTTGATGAAAAATCAGGTGGATCAGTTACAGGCTCTGGGAATAAATGCCCACTTCCTGAACTCTACATTGAATAAATCGGAAGCCACCAGAGTAAAAAGTGAAGTGCTCCAGAAGAAAACTAAACTTCTCTATGTGGCACCAGAATCTTTGACAAAGGAAGAAAATGTTGCGTTCCTCAAATCTGCAAAGCTCAGCTTTGTCGCCATTGATGAAGCGCATTGTATTTCCGAGTGGGGACACGATTTCAGACCAGAATACAGAAGGATCAAATCGATAATAGCCCAGATCGCACCTGATTTGCCGATAATAGCACTGACCGCCACTGCCACCCCAAAAGTGCAGCAGGACATTCAGCGCAATCTTCAGATGGAAGAGGCAGATTTATTCAAGTCTTCTTTCAACAGAACCAACTTATTCTATGAGGTTCGTCCCAAGGTAAAGAATGATTCAAAGAAGGATCTGATCAAATTTATCAAAGGACACAAGGGGAAATCCGGGATTATTTATTGCCTCAGCCGCAAAAAAGTAGAGGAAATTGCTCAGCTTCTTAAAGTAAATCAAGTCAACGCCGCTCCTTATCATGCAGGCCTAGATTCTTCAGTTAGAATCAAGACTCAGGATGATTTTCTTAATGAAGAATTGGATGTGATCGTAGCTACAATTGCATTTGGGATGGGCATTGACAAGCCCGATGTACGCTATGTGATCCATTATGATGTCCCTAAATCTCTGGAAGGATACTACCAAGAAACTGGCCGTGCTGGCCGTGATGGTTTGGAGGGACATTGTTTGATGTTTTACAGATACGAAGACATCGTAAAACTTGACAAATTCAATAAAGATAAGCCGGTTACAGAGCGAGAAAATGCCAGTATTCTCCTACAGGAAATGGCAGCTTACTCCGAGACAGGGGTATGTAGAAGGAAGTTTATCCTGAATTACTTCGGAGAGACAATGGATGATGATTGTGGCTTTTGCGACAATTGTAAGCGCAACCGCGAGACATTCGAAGGCATGGACATGGTGAGTACTGTGCTAGAATCAGCACAACAAACCAAGGAACGCTTTGGGCTCAGTCATTTAGTAAAGGTGATTGTAGGCGAATCTACTGATTATGTCCTGAGCTATTCGCACGACAAATTGCCGGTTTTTGCGAAAGGAAAAGAGGATACTGAGAAAACATGGATAGGCGTGATCCGCCAGGTGATGATCTTGAATATGCTTGAAAAGGACATCGAAAGCTACGGCGTGTTAAAGCTTACACCGAAAGGCAAAGATTTTCTTGAATCCCCATTTAAACTTGATCTCCATAATGATCACGATTTCGCAGCAGAAGTGCTAAATGGACAAGCAGAGATCGATATCAGTACCAGAATTGCTTATGACGAGAAACTATTTGAGCTCCTAAAATCGGAGCGAAAAAAAGTTGCCCGCTCAAAAGGCCTTCCCCCCTACGTTATCTTCCAAGATCCATCTTTGGAAGAAATGGCAACCGTATATCCTACCACCCGAGATGAGCTTGCGCAAATCATTGGCGTAGGTATGGGAAAAGTAGTTAAATTCGGATCTTCATTCTTGAAATTAATTTCAAATTACGTAGAGGAGAATGAGATCGAGACAGCTTCAGATGTGGTAGTCAAATCATCTGGAACAAGGTCTAAAGTGAAAATTTCAATAATCCAGCAAATCGACCGCAAGGTAGGCTTGGATGAGGTGGCAGAAAACCTCAACTTGAGTATGAGTGACTTGCTTCATGAAATAGAGCAGATCATTTACAGCGGAACTAAACTAAATATAGATTACTACATAGAAGCTATCATGGATGATGATCGGGAAGATATGCTCCACGATTACTTTATGAATGCTACTAGTGATCAGATCAAAGCAGCCCTAGACGAATTAGAAGATGATGACTTTGCAGAAGATGAATTGCGCGTCTATCGAATCAAATTCATATCGGAGCACGCTAATTAACTTGAATTGAGTCAATGAATATACTCCTATTAGGAAGCGGAGGCAGAGAACATGCTTTCGCCTGGAAAATCGTACAAAGCACCAATTGTACCCAATTATATGTAGCGCCAGGCAATGCCGGCACAGAGAATATCGCTATCAATGTCAACATTAGCATCACTGATTTTGATGCAATCCGAGACTTTATCACAGCAAAAAATATAGGCCTAGTAGTAGTCGGCCCTGAAGATCCTTTAGTTAAAGGAATAGTAGATTACCTCCAAAACCAACCTAAAACTGCACCAATTCCCATCGTAGGCCCATCTAAACTTGGCGCTACATTGGAAGGAAGTAAGGATTTCTCAAAGCGTTTTATGCAGCGGAACAATATTCCAACTGCAGCTTACGAGACGTTCACTGTAGCTCAATTGGATGCTGGTTTAGCTTATTTGGACACTCAAGACCTCCCTATCGTTTTAAAAGCAGATGGACTTGCCGCTGGCAAAGGCGTACTTATCTGCATGACACTAGAGGAAGCAAAAACTTCTTTGAAGGAAATGCTTTTGGATCAGAAATTCGGTGAAGCATCCTCCAAGGTTGTGATTGAGGAGTTTCTTACAGGAATAGAACTTTCCGTTTTCGTAGCCACCGATGGGAAAAACTATAAAATTTTGCCGGAGGCAAAAGATTATAAACGCATAGGTGAAGGCGACACTGGACTGAATACCGGAGGAATGGGAGCTGTGAGTCCTGTAATTTTCGCAGACGAAGCCTTTATGGCCAGAGTGGAAGAACTAGTAGTAAAACCAACAATAGAAGGGCTTGCAAAGGAAGACATCCCATACAAGGGTTTCTTATTCATTGGACTGATGAATAAAGATGGTGAGCCGCATGTCATTGAATACAATGTCCGTATGGGCGATCCTGAAACAGAAGTCGTACTTCCACGAATTGATAGTGATTTCTTGGCTTTGCTTTATGGCATTGGCACAGGAACTTTAGATTCTTACGAGTTGAAAATTTCCCCTGATTATGCCGCGACAGTAGTCATGGTCAGCGGTGGTTATCCTGGTTCTTATGAAAAGGGGAAAATCATTTCCCTACCTGACACTGTGCATGGAGCAGAGATTTTCCATGCTGGGACAGGAAGAAATGAAAACGGTAATTTAGTCAATCAAGGTGGTCGAGTAATAGCCGTTACCGGCAAAGGTGAGTCATTGCAAGAAGCACTTAGCAATGCATTTACTACCGTAAAAGGGATCAGCTGGGATCAGGCCTACTACCGCAAGGATATCGGAATGGATATCCTGAATTTAATGTAATTAAACCCAAAACTAACCAGGGTTTCACCCCTGTCTATATATTATGTCTGGATGTAGCACATGCTCAACCTCGTCAGGAGGTACTGGAGGCTGCCAAAGTAACGGCACTTGCGGCACGAGTGATTGTAATAAAATGAATGTTTTCGATTGGCTATCTCACATGGGAATTCCCGAAGTAGACAACTTTGACATTGTGGAAATAAAATTCAAAGGAGGGAGAAAAGAATACTATCGAAACGTAGATTTTCTTGCCCTACACACTGGTGATCCAGTCGTAGTGGACGTCCCAAGTGGACATCACATCGGCTACGTATCACTTCAGGGCGAACTCGTTCGTCTTCAAATGCAAAAAAGAAAGATTAGGGATGACGATGAAATCCTAAGAATATACCGTGTCGCCAATCAAAAAGACATGGAAAAATGGGGAGAGGCTCAAAATCGAGAAATGCCAACCCTATACAGATGTCGCCAGATTGTAGAAGAATTGGGGCTAAAAATGAAAATGTCTGATATAGAATATCAATCAGACAATTCCAAAGCTACCTTCTATTACTCGGCAGATGATCGTGTTGATTTTCGCGAATTGATCAAAGTACTTGCAGGAGAATTCAGAATCCGTGTAGAAATGCGCCAAATAAGTCTACGACAAGAAGCCGGAAGACTTGGAGGAATCGGCGTGTGCGGTAGAGAATTATGCTGCTCTACCTGGTTGGTGGACTTCAAAAATGTAAGTACCTCTGCGGCTAGGTATCAGAATCTTTCCCTGAATCCTGGAAAACTGAGTGGCCAATGTGGACGACTGAAATGTTGTCTCAATTATGAACTGGACACGTACATGGATGCGCTCAAGGATATTCCAGCCGTAGACCGTCCTCTTCTGACAGAGTCTGGGCCAGCCAAACTTCAGAAAACGGATATTTTCCGTAAGCTGATGTGGTTCAGCTACAATAACGACAATGACTGGCACAGCATCAGTTGCGAGCGTGTGAAGGAGATTCAGGAGATCAATGAGAAAGGCACTAAAGTCTTTACGCTTACCTACAATGAAGCCTCTGAAATAGAAGATCTAGCAGCTAAGTCAACTCGGGAATTGGAGCTTTTGGATAAGAAATTTGCTGATTCAAGCCCAAAACGAAAGAAAAAGCCGCGTCCACAAAACAGGACAGCTGGTGAAAATCGCAGCCAACAAAGCCCTAACAGACCCGCGCCAAAAACAAATCAACCTGAGGCTCAGAAAAATGCTCCTCAAAATCAAAAACCTGCAGGCGAGCAACAGAAAAAGCATAGAAATAATAAAAATAAAAATAAACCTAGAAATCCTGAAGCAAATTCCGGACAAAATCAAGCTCCCCAGCCACCATTGGCTAATCCTCAAAAATTGGGACCTAAAGGGCAAAACGTTCAAAAACCAAAAGGTGATGCAGGTAATCCGGGGAATGTAAATTCAGGTGATCCTAAGCCAAAACCAGAAGGAAAGAAGAGATTCCCTCCAAGAAAAAATCAAGGTCCGAATCCAAATAAACCTGGAAATGAATAAGGTAAAGTACTGCCTTTATGGAATGTTAATCCTCGTATTTGGAGCCTGTACAGACGGGCGCATTTACGAGGATTTTCACAGTCTCCCCAATCAAAATTGGGGCATGAACGATAGCCTTATTTTTGATCTTAAGGAGGTAGAGTTGATCAATTCCCCAGATCTAATTGCCGTGAAGTTTAATGAGGAATATGCCTATTCCAACTGCTACATGAGAATAATCAGTAAAGATTCGGCAGGTTTGATTTTAGATAACAAACTCGTGAATATCACGCTATTTGACCCAAAATCTGGTGAACCACTTGGAGAGGGGTTTGGGAATTCATACACACGCTATGACACACTTCCATTCTTATTTGATACCAAGACACAAACCGTCACACTCTTGCAGTATATGCGACAAGATCAATTGCCAGGTGTAGAGGCTGTGGGAATCAAAATTCTAAGGTAAAATTCTGATTATATATAATATCCTTCAGTTGCATTTCCAGCAGATTCACGCAAATCCTACGCTTTATTGTTTTCCCTGAGTAGGCTTCAAAAATCCGCATCTATCAATTAGCCTTTTCTGAGGGAAGTGAATTCTATTTTAAGCCTTTCTTAAAGCAGAGGCTATTCTCCATTCCGATATATTGATCATAATTCGGAGTTATACAGTATCCTTTCTTTTTGTAAAGAGCCACCGCCTCCACCTGCCTTTTGCCTGTTTCCAACATACACCTTTTATAACCTAATTCCGCTGCCCAAGTTTCCAGTTCTGCCAAAACCCGCAAAGCAAAAACTTTTCCTCTAGACTCAGGTGTAGTAAACATCCGCTTAACTTCCATTGTGCTGACATCAAATTCCTTGATCCCACCACTTGCCATGGGAACCCCATTTTCTAAGCAAACGACCACATTCTTCAGCTTATCAATCGTATTGAACTTATTGTAGTACTCATGATCTCTTCCGTCTTTTTTCGCGAGATAGGCATCAAGTAGTTCTACAAGTAAACTAAAGTCAGGATTAGAAGAATCAGTACGGATGAATGTGATCATAGCGACAAGATAAAAAATAAGAAGATTTGAGAAGTATGGAATTGGTTTAGTTGTTTATTTTGCGGGTATTATCCAAGACAACTAATAGCAGAAAAAGACATGACTAAAAAGCGAATAATTTTTACAGGGGGATCGGGAAAAGCAGGAAAGCACGTAATCTCCTATCTACTCGATCAAGGACATCGCGTGATGAATGTAGATCTGAAACCTTTAGATCACCCAAAAGTTGATAATCTTATCGCTGATATTACGGATTCTGGGCAAATGTTTAATGCCCTTAGTTCGTATGCCGGATTAGATGAATTGGAATCCGGTAATGGCGTCCCAAAATTTGATGCAGTAGTACATTTTGCCGCGGTGCCGAGAATCTTGATCAATCCTGATAATGAAACTTTTCGGGTCAATACTATTGGCACCTATAATGTGATTGAAGCTGCCGTGAAGCTTGGGATAAAGAAGATAATTATTGCTTCCTCAGAGACCACGTACGGCATTTGTTTTTCAGATGGCGAAACCAACCCAAATACACTGCCTTTGGAGGAGAATTATGATGTGGATCCTATGGATAGTTACGGATTATCGAAAGTTGTAAATGAGAAAACTGCACGTAGCTTCCAGCGACGGTCTGGAGCAGATATTTATGCGCTTCGTATCGGCAATGTGATAGAGCCACACGAATACGCTGAGCTGTTTCCGTATTATTTCAAAAATCCGGAAGTGCGCCGCAGGAATGCCTTCTGTTACATAGATGCGCGCGATTTGGGACAGATTGTAGATTTATGTTTACAAAAAGATGGTCTTGGTTATCAGGTGTTCAATGCCGGAAACGACCATAACGGAGCAATTATCCCTAGTAAGGAATTGGCTGCACAGTTTTTCCCTGGCGTGCCAATTACTCGAGAATTGGGAGAACATGAGGCATTGTTCTCAAATCTCAAAATCCGTGAAGTGTTAGGATTTAAAGAGCAGCATAATTGGAGAAAGTACGTGAAAGGGGAAATCGAATAACAATAAAAAAAGTAACCTGAATGAAACAGATCATGAGAAAAATCTGAACATCAAAAAAACTTAGGTAAAAGGATTTCTTATCTTAATATTCTTACTTCAAAATTTAACCCCAATATGACCAATAAACCTCTGTTAGCTGCAACCCTAACTTTTGCTCTAGTTGTAACCACATGCTCCTTCATTTTTGCCCAGTCTCCGGTCAAACCCTTTGTTTATGGAGATCCATTGCCTGACGCACCTGAATTGGCAGCAAGAGGTGAGTATGCTGTTGGTGTTCAAACATTAGATCTAATCCATACCAATCAGATAGACATCCTTAATTATAAAAAAGGTGAGGATTCTCTTTATAACAGACCTCTAAAGATAGAAGTTTGGTATCCGATAGAATCTAAGGCTGGCTCTAGTGAATTGATTTCTTATGATGAAGTGATGGGACAGAATGGCTCTCCAACTAGGCCTATTGTTCCCTTTACATTTTTGGGCAGAGCCTCACGTAATGCTAAACCTGCTTACACTGATGGTTCTTATCCGCTAGTTATCGTATCTCACGGATACACAGGTTCTCGATATTTGATGACTTATCTGACAGAAAACCTCGCTTCCAAAGGTTACGTCGTGGTGGCAATAGATCATACAGAAGCAACTTTTAAAGATGCTGGAGGATTTCAAAGCACCCTCCTTAACAGATCGTTGGACGATCTGTTTGTCCTAAATGAAATGGCACGTTTAAGTAAGCAAAAAGATTCTTTCTTAAACGACTTAGTAGATTCAGATAACACTGCATTAATTGGCTATTCTATGGGTGGCTATGGAGCAGTCAACGTCGCTGGAGCTGGATATAGTCCACAGGCCTCCCAGTTTTTTGGAGCTATGTCCAGTGGAAGCACTGCGTTACAAAAACGCGCTATGGGTAATCCTGAATACGAGGCCTCGATCGATCCTAGAATCAAGGTTATTGTAGCCTTTGCTCCCTGGGGCATGCAGCGTGGTGTTTGGAATGCTGAAGGTTTGGCCGGAATCAAGATCCCCTCGTTATTTGTTGCAGGCAGCAAGGACGATATTTCTGGATATGAAGATGGTACAAAAGCGATCTATGAAGGAGCTGTCAACTCTGATAGATATTTGCTTACCTATATTGATGCGAGACATAATACCGCTCCAAACCCTCCTCCAGCAGAAGCCCTTGAGCCAGGAAGACCAATAGATGAGTATTTGAGATATGCTGATTCTGTGTGGGATATGCGTAGAATCAATAATATCAACCAGCATTTTGTCACAGCATTTTTAGGCTTTTACCTTAAAAATAATGAAGACTACAAAGCATATATGGATGTAAATGCCGATGCAGAAAAGAAAGAATGGCCAGGTTTTAAGCCTCGAACTACCATTGGCTTAGAGATGGATCACAAAACGGCTAAGTAATTAGAATACAGGTTCTACCACTATCTCAAGGATAGAACCCTTTTTTATTTAAAATCTGCTACTTTCATTCCCTTCCGAAAGCTGTCAAAGCCAAACATCGTCGGCTCATAGTTGCCAATAATTTCTACCGAAAGATCAGGTGTGATCACTTCTGGCATATCCA